>Ga0066376_10001480_pt1 | contig 22764 bp, 14 predicted proteins | sample Knorr_S15_td_Bot_FD_77009 | JGI IMG/M metagenome (GOLD analysis project Ga0066376, IMG submission 77009) | Marine microbial communities from Southern Atlantic Ocean transect - Knorr_S15_td_Bottom_ad_5009_LV_A | ecosystem: Environmental > Aquatic > Marine > Oceanic | place: Southern Atlantic...
CCCGCAGCCACCTCCTGCCCGACGTAAAAACCGATCACCGCCGCGGTTTTTCGCGTGTTGTACCCGCTCGCCATCCACACTGTCAAGCGGTTCCACATCGCTTGACGGTACGCTGCCACTTTGGCACCTCCGGGTCCCGTCCGGGCGCCTTCCATACGTGCCACTCTGGCAGTTTCAGTCCCGATCTTCCACAATCACTCGTGCTACAACATATGACAACATGTCATAACCTGTTGTTATAATTGTTTTTACGTGTTGTGAGTCGTTGCAGCCGGTGGCTTGGCACACTGTTTGCCGTTCACATGAGTTGAAGATCCGAACAGGATCGGGCCTGATTCAAGGAGATTCGAGGAGACTCGAGGAGGCGCGAGCGATGGCAGTGGAAAACGAGAAGGTAATCGGAATCGACCTGGGCACGACCAACTCGGTGGTTGCGATTGTGGAGGGTGGTGAGCCGAAGGTTCTGGCCAACCAGGAAGGAAACCGTTTGACGCCGAGCGTGGTGGCCTTCACAGAAAAGGGCGAGACGTTGGTGGGCGAGCCGGCCAAGCGGCAGGCGGTGACCAACCCGCAGAACACCGTCTATTCGATCAAGCGGTTCATGGGCCGTCGCCACAGTGAGGTCTCTGCCGACGAGAAGTCGGTTCCGTACACGGTGGTGGGGAAGTCGGAGGAGTACGTCCAGGTCGAGGCGTCTGGTGAGTCGTACAAGCCGCCTGAGATTTCGGCATTGGTTCTGAGGAAGTTGAAGGAGGCGGCCGAGAGCTATCTGGGCCACAAGGTCAACCGGGCTGTGATCACGGTGCCGGCCTATTTCAACGACGCCCAGCGACAGGCGACCAAGGACGCCGGCCAGATCGCGGGTCTCGAGGTTGAGCGGATCATCAACGAGCCGACCGCGGCCTCGCTGGCATACGGCATGGAGAAGAAGGAAGACCAGAAGATCGCCGTCTTCGATCTCGGCGGCGGCACCTTCGACGTCTCGATCCTCGAAGTCGACAGCGAATGGGTCAAGGTCCTCAGCACCAACGGCGACACGCAGCTGGGTGGAGACGACTTCGACCTGGTCCTGATCGATCATTTTGCCGACGCCTTCGAGACCGAGGAGGGCATCGACCTGCGGCAGGACCCGATGGCCTTGCAGCGTCTGCGGGAAGCGGCTGAGAAGGCCAAGCAGGAACTCTCGACGTCGCAGACCACCGACATCAATCTCCCGTTCATCATCTCCGACGACAGCGGTGCCAAGCACCTGCAGCTCTCGATCACCCGTTCCGAGTTCGAGCAGTTGATCGACTCGCTGGTCGAGAGATGCCGCAAGCCGATCGTCGATGCCCTGTCCGACTCGGGCCTGGACCCCTCGGCCATCGACGAGGTGGTGCTGGTGGGTGGTTCGACGCGGATTCCCAAGGTGCAGGAGTTTGTCAAGGAGCTCTTCGGCAAGGAGCCGCATCGGGGAGTGAACCCCGACGAGGTGGTGGCGCTGGGCGCGGCGATCCAGGGCGGGATCATCGCCGGCGAGATCAACGAGGTGGTGCTGCTGGACGTGACCCCGTTGTCGTTGGGGATCGAGACCGAGGGCGGCATCCTGACTCGGCTGATCGAGCGGAACACCACGATCCCGACCTCGCGGGGCGAGATCTTCTCGACGGCCATCGACAACCAGACCGCCGTCACGGTGCAGGTCTTCCAGGGCGAACGCCAGATGGCCTCGGACAACCGCAAGCTCGGACAGTTCAACCTCGACGGCATCCCGCCGGCACCTCGTGGCGTCCCCCAGGTCGAAGTCACCTTCGACATCGACGTCAACGGCATCCTGAATGTCACCGCCCAGGACAAGGCGACCAACGAGAAGCGGTCGGTACGGATCGAGGAGTCCAGTGGGCTCTCCGAAGACGAGATCCAAGAGGCGAGGGCGGCCGGCGAGGAGCATGCCGAGGAGGACAAGCAGAAGCGGGAACTGGCCGAGGCGCGGAACAAGGCGTCGACCCTGGTCTACCAGACCGAGAAGCTGATGACCGAGCATGCCGAGACCCTCGACGAGGCCTCCCAGACGGCGATCGAAGCAGCCATCGCAAAGGTGAACGAGACCGCCAGCGACGACGACGCTGCAGCAATTGATTCGGCCGTCGATGAACTCAACCAGGCCGCTCACGCACTCTCCAAACACATGTACGATGCGGCCGAAGGGGAAGCCGCCGCCGGACCCGCTGCTGCCGACTCGGCCGCAGCCGACGGCGGAGGCGAGGAGGTGATCGACGCGGAATTCGAGAAGAAGCCCGCCGACGACCCGCACGAAGAGACACCGACCGAGGACGAGACACCGGCCGAGGAAGAGACACCGGCCGAGGACGAGGCATCGACCGAGGAGGCCAAGGACGACTAGACAAGGAGGAGCACGATGAGCCTGCCACTGGACCAATTGACGATCAAGGCCCGCGACGCGGTGCTGCGGGCACAGCAGACCGCCCAACAGCGGCAGCATCAATTCGTCGCTCCCCTGCACCTCCTGGCCGCATTCTTCGACGATCCCCGCGGCGTGGTCGCCATGCTGTTTGAACGCATTGGGGTCGAGACCCTCTCGCTGAAGACACTCGTCGACACAGAACTCGACCGGCTGCCGGGTGTCACCGGCGGCGGCAGCGAACTGGGAATCTCGCCCGCGCTCGACGCCGTGCTGAGTTCCGCCGACCAGCGCGCCCAGGCAATGGGTGACCGGTTCCTCTCCACCGAACACCTCCTGCTGGGACTGCTCGACTGCGACGACACCGCCGGGCGATTGCTAAAGCTCTCAGCCGTCGAGGAACGGGACGTTCTCGAAGCGCTCGAAGCGATCCGAGGCAACCAGCAGGTCTCCGACGACACCCCCGAAGAGAAATACGACGCGCTGAAAAAGTACGGAACCGACTTGGTCGCCCTGGCCCGAGCCGGGCAACTCGATCCGGTCATCGGCCGCGACCAGGAGATCCGGCGGGTGATCCAGGTGCTCTCGAGACGACGCAAGAACAACCCGGTGCTGATCGGCGAACCGGGAGTTGGCAAGACGGCGATCGTCGAAGGCCTGGCACAACGAATCGTACGCGGTGATGTGCCCACGAAGCTGGTCAACCAGAGTGTCGTGGCGCTGGACCTGGGTGCTTTGATCGCCGGAGCCAAGTACCGCGGCGAGTTCGAGGACCGGCTCAAGGCGGTGCTCAAGGAGGTCGAAGCGTCCCAGGGCCAGGTGATCCTGTTCATCGACGAGTTGCACACAGTGGTCGGAGCCGGCGCCTCGGAAGGATCTCTCGATGCCTCCAACCTGCTCAAGCCCGCCCTGGCACGCGGTGAGCTTCACTGCGTCGGAGCCACCACGCTCGACGAGTACCGGCAGCACATCGAACGCGATGCCGCGCTGGAACGCCGCTTCCAGCCGGTGCTGGTCAATGAGCCCACCGTCGACGACACCGTCTCGATCCTCCGCGGACTCAAGGACCGCTACGAAACGCACCACGGTGTCCGCATCACCGACCAGTCCCTGGCCGCCGCCGCCACGCTCGCCGATCGCTACATCGGCGACCGATTCCTCCCCGACAAGGCGATCGACCTCGTCGACGAGGCAGCCAGCCGCTTGAGAATGGAAATCGACTCGATGCCCGCCGAGATCGACCAGGCCACCAGGCAATTGACTCGGATGCAGATCGAAGCAGCTGCATTGGCCGAGGAAGCCGAGGAAGCCGACGACGCAAACTCGCCGGGCCACCAGCGGCTCGAGGAACTCAGGCGGCAGATCGCTGATCGCGACGAGGAGGTCACGCGGCTCAAGGCTCAGTGGGAATCCGAAAAGGCGGTGCTCGGACAGCTGCAACCGCTCAAGGAATCGATCGAACCGCTGCAGGGGGCCTACGAGCAGGCGTTTGCCCGCGCCCGAGAGTCGAATCTCAACGAGGACTTCGTGACCGCTCATGCTGCCGAAGCCCAGCTCGGCCAGGCCCGGTCGCAACTCGAACAACTCGAAGCCCGCATCGCCGCCAGCGAAACAGACGACCAGCAGCGGATGCTGCGAGAGAAGGTCACCGGCGAGGACATTGCCCAGGTGGTCAGCAGCTGGACGGGAATCCCGGTCAGTAGAATGCTGAGGGACGAGCGGGAGAAGTTGCTCGATTTGGAATCGGTGCTGCACCGGCGAGTGGTGGGGCAGGGGGAGGCGGTCGAGGCGGTGGCCAACGCGGTCCGACGGTCCCGCTCAGGACTCGCTGAACCGGGACGGCCGATCGGGTCGTTCCTGTTCCTGGGTCCCACCGGCGTCGGCAAGACCGAACTCTGCAAGGCCCTGGCCGAATTCCTCTTCGACGACCCCCAGGCGATGGTGCGGATCGACATGAGCGAGTTCATGGAATCGCACTCGGTCGCCCGCCTGATCGGGGCCCCGCCGGGGTACGTCGGCTACGAGGCCGGTGGACGGTTGACCGAAGCAATCAGGCGACGCCCCTACTCGGTGATCCTGCTCGATGAAATCGAAAAGGCCCACCGCGACGTGCTGAATGTCCTGCTGCAGGTGCTCGACGACGGACGCCTGACCGATGGACAGGGTCGCACCGTCGACTTCTCCCATTCGCTGATCGTGATGACCAGCAACCTCGGCAGTGCCGCCATCCTCGAACACGTCGAGGCGAACGACCGCGAGGCGATCAACGAGGCCCTCAACGAAGTGCTTTCCCGTGCGTTTCTCCCCGAATTCCTCAACCGCATCGACGAGACCATCATCTTCTCGCCGTTGGACCCCGCCGACATACGACGCATCGTCGACCTCCAACTCGTGGAACTCACCGACCGGCTCGCCGAACAGGGCTACGGACTGCGGGTCACCGAAGAGGCTCGAGACCTGCTGGCCCGCGAGGGCTACGACCGGCGGTACGGGGCGCGGCCGCTGAAGCGAGTGATCCAGCAGAGGATCCAGAACGGGCTGGCCAACAGGTTGCTGGCCGGAGAGTTTCCCGAGGGGTCGCTGCTGGAGGTCGACGGGCAGGCCGATGGGTTCGTCTTCACCGCCGATTCAGCCGACGACCGCTGTCAGGCTGTCGCCTCGAGCCTGCCGTCGGCCGAGTGACCCAAGCGGGGGGACTCAGTCGGCGGCGGGTTCGTTTTCGAGATCGACCAGCGGAGAGATCCGCTGCACCTTCTCGACGATCGCCTGCTTCTGGCTCTTGTTGCTCGCCGCCGCGAATTCCTTCCGCAGTTTCTGCAACTTGCGGCGACGGTGCCGTCTCCGAGCGATCTCGCGGTCGCGTTCAACTCGTCCCATCGGTGGCCAGGTCCTGGTCGAAAAGAGCGGTGCCCACAGCGGCTCTGCCCAAGCAGAGCGTCAAAACGGTTGTAGCAAGCGGCCTCGAGATGGTCAATCGAGGGCATCGCTCACGTCGACCCATCGCCGCTGGGCATCCGAAGCCAGCACCGCATCGGCCACGGCCTGGGCACTGGCCCCATCACGAAAACTCGGCACCGGATCACGGTGCTCGATGATCGAGGAGACGAACTCAAAGACCAGGTCGTATCGAAACACATCGCTGGGCGCACCCTGGGCCGGGTCGCGGGGGCTGCCCTCGGGCACCAGGAACTCGTCGGGCACCGCCACCTTGCTCAACGACTCGCCGTGACCACCCAGCAGGATGTTGTTCGGATCGGTCAACTGGTAGACCGCCGACGCCTCGCTGCCGTTGATCTCGGCCCACTCGAATCCATACCCGTCGTTGTAATGCCCCTTCATCAGCGTGCTGCCCTCCCAGACACCCACCGCACCGCATTGGAAACGCCCCACCAGCGCCGACCAGTCGTCGACGTCCGAGGGTTCGCAGACTCCTCCGTCGGGAGTCTCGGTCCGCGGAGCAAACTGAGCGACGGCTCCGCAGACCGAGGCAATCGGACCGAGTAGGTCCTGAGCAAAATCGATCCGGTGAATCGTCATGTCGTACAGGTCCCCGGCGCCCGCCTTGTCCTTGTACTGCCGCCAGCTCCAGCTGGTCTCAGGCAGGTCAAGGAATCTCTGGCTGCGAAAGTGCCGTGGAGTGCCCAGTTGTCCATCGGCCAGCAGGTGCTTGAGATAGCGCATCGACGGAGCGAAACGGTAGGTGAAGGCGGTCATGTGCCGCACGTCGGCATCCCGCGCCGCACGGTACATCTGGGCCGACTCCTCAAAACTCAATCCCAACGGCTTCTCGCACATCACGTGCTTCCCGGCCGCGACACAGGCCAGGGTGATCGGCGCGTGAGTGAAGTTGGGGGTGGCGATGATCACCGCGTCCACATCATCGGAGGCTGCGATCTCCCGGTAATCGGTCGTCGTGTGCACAGCGCCCCAGTCGACTCGACGCTGCTCGAGCAGGGCCTCGTTCGGGTCACACACGGCAACCAGCTGGGCTCGAGGATCGATGGTGATCCCCGGGACATGATGGTAGTCGGCGACGGCACCGGCTCCGATCATCGCAATCCGCACCGGCTCACTCACCGGCTCACTCACTGTCTCACTCACTGGCTCACTCATCGTTGGGCTGCCTCGTGTTGATCTCTTGCACCATCGCCAGCGCCTCGTCGCGATCCTGGATGACTCGATCCAGCTGCGCGGCCCGCACCGAATCCAACAGTGTCTTGAACAGCGGACCGGGACTCAAGCCGATCGCCTGCAGGTCGTCTCCGGTCACAAGCGGCTGAGGATTCAGCTGCTTGTCCGATACGGTTTCCAGCAACTCGCGGCACCAGGCCACGTCTGAACTCTCTCGACCGCCGGCCTGCTCGATCGCATCGACCAGATCCAGCAGCCGGTCCCGCGACCGATGTGCCAGCACGGGGAACAGTTTCGAACGAGGCTGAGTCGGGGCCGAGTCGAGCGCGGACCGCGAACAGACCAGCCAGGCCACCTCGTCGCACTCGCGGTTCGACAACTTCAATCTCTGGCAGACCGCACGCGGATCGGCGACGTCGACCAGCAGCAGCGCCAGGCCGAGATTCGCCGAGGCCGATTCGGGCAACCGCTCCAATCGTGCTACCGCCTCCGAGTCCGCCCCGACGGTGATCTCGGGAAACACACACTCCAGCAACCCCGTCTCGATCGCCAACCCGACCGCCACCGCGCGGCTCCTGTGACAGAGCATCCTCCGCCACTCCTCGGCAATCCGCTCGGCGCTGACCACCGAGATCTCCGCGGCATGCTCCCCGATCGCAGCCGCGGTGGCCGGATCGAGCGTGAAGCCCAGCAAGGCGGTAAAGCGGATCGCCCGCAGCATCCTCAACTTGTCCTCGTCGATCCGTAACTCGGGATCGCCAATCGCACGCACCAACTGCTGCTGAAGGTCGTGCCGCCCGCCGACATCGTCGAAGACCTCGCCGGTCTGGGGATCCATAAACATGCCGTTGATGGTGAAGTCGCGACGGCGGGCGTCTTCCTGCCTCGAGGCGAACTGGACCGAATCGGGATGTCGCCCGTCGCCATAGGCACCCTCGGTCCGATACGTCGCCACCTCGATCGGCGGCTGCGGTCCCCCGTCTCGCACCAGGATCACTCCGAACGCCGCACCCACCTCATGCGTCAAGTCTCGACCGAAGATCTCACGCACACGCTCGGGCACAGCATCGGTGGCGATGTCGTAGTCATCGGGAACATGGTCGCCTCCGAGCAACAGATCGCGCACGCATCCCCCGGCCCAGACGGCTTCGTGACCCGCCTCGACCAGTCTCGTGACAACTTCCAGGGCAAATGCCCGGCGGTCCTGGGCCTGGCCCATCCGCGACTCCCCCGACTTGACTCTGCACAAATCTACTCTCGTGGCCGACCCCTGCGGGGTCAAGCACCGCGGCCGACTCCCGGCACCGGGTCGACTTGACCACACAGTGACCCCGCCGCACACTCGGATCTTCGCAGTCCCCCCGGCCCGCCATGCCCGACTCCGCACGTAACGAGCCACCGCCACCACAGCAACTGGCCCGGCAGCAGGAGCAATCGGCAGAGATCAGGGCCCTCGAGTCCAAGAACCTCTTCACGCTCGCGGCGCACTACATCTCGTTGCGTCTGGGTTGGATCTTCAAGACCGAGACGGTGATCATGCCGGCCTTCATGGACGCGATCTCCGGCGCCGGCTGGCTGCGTGGCTGCCTGCCAGTGGTTAACCGGATCTGCAGCAGCCTGCCCCCGCTGTTTTATGCCCCGAAACTGAAGGCGGCTCCCAGGAAGAAGGTCCTGCTCGGGGTTGCCACCCTGGCGATGGCGATCCCCTTCTGCGTGCTGGCGGTGACCTGGCTGAGGATCTGGCAACCCGGGTCGGGGCTGCTGGTGGGCATGTCCGGGTGGATGCCGGCGCTGTTCCTGGTCTGCTACGGCGTCGTGTTCGTTTTTACAGGGCTGCAACGGCTGGCCTGGTCGACACTGCAGGGGAAGCTGATCCGAGACAACCGTCGCGGTCGGCTGCTGGCCATCTCGGGGCTGCTCGGTTCGATCATCTCGGTGACCGCCGTGCTGCTGCTGATCCCCGGCTGGCTGAAACAGCCTGATGGCGGCTTCGCCTGGATCTTCCTGATGACCGCGGGGGGCTTCGTGCTGGCCGCAGTCCTGGCCTGCCTGGTCCAAGAGCCCCCCGACGCACAGGCCCCGGCCCCGCGACGGCGTCCCGGGCAGCTGCTACTGGAGGCCTGGGAGCTGTTGGGCACCAACCGGCCGTTCCGCCGGATCGCCTGCGTCGCCATACTGTTCATCTCGATCCAACTCGCCTTCCCGCACTTCCAGACCCTCGGACGCAGCACGCTCACCGACGAGCAACGTCAACAGGGCAGCTACCTGATGCACTGGGTCGTGGCCCAGAACATCGGGTTCGGCGTCGGCACCTTCCTGTTCGGCTGGCTGGCCGATTTCTGCGGCAACCGGCTGGTCATCCGCATCGAGATCTTCCTGCTCGCCGCGGTCCCGCTGCTGGCGCTGCTGCCTGCCGACTCGTTCGGTGGCCACTACTGGATCATCTTCAGCCTGCTGGGCCTGACCCCGCTGGCGTTTCGCACCATCAACAACTACGTGCTCGAACTGGCACCACCCTCGGAACACCCCCGCTACATCGCCACGCTCAACCTGGCCATGACCGTGCCGTTTTTCGCCTCACCGGCGGTCGGCTGGATGATCGACGAGTTCGGCTTCGAAGCGATCTTCGTCGGGGTCGCGATCATCGTGGCCGCCGGCGGACTGCTGACTTTCGGAATGGTCGAGCCCAGACGCAACGAGCACCTGGCGGAAACCCCACCCAACGGGTCCGACTCCACCGTAGAATAGACGCCCCCAGGATTTCCCAATCCCGCAGGACCCACTTACCGGGTTGCCTCCATGAACAGCAGACCCTCGACCGATCAGCAACGACCCGTCCCCGTCGGCCCGCAGCGGTGGACTCGACTGGCGACCGTCCTGATTCTGCTGCTGAGCGCCCCGGCGGTCACGGCCCAGGACCCCAAGACGTCACAGGAGCCCTTTGACCGGGGCCTGTTGCCCAAGATCGAAACCGGAGCCGCCCGGCTGCTCGAGGCGCACAGCGAGTTCGACGGACGCGGGGTCGTGGTGGCCATCTTCGATACCGGCGTCGACCCCGGAGCGGCCGGGCTGCAGAAAACGACCGACGGACAGCTCAAGGTGGTCGACCTGATCGATGGCACCGGCAGCGGCGATGTCGACACCTCGACCGTGAAGACTGCTTCCGGAGGAAAGATCACGGGACTCACCGGCCGCACGCTCTCGATCCCCGACCAATGGAAGAACCCCAGCGGAAAACTCCACCTGGGCTGGAAACGAGCCTTCGACCTCTACCCCGGCCGCCTGGTGGCACGGCTGAAGCGGGAACGTCGAAAGGCCTGGGACCGGCAACAGCGAGTGACCTCCAACACGTTGGCCAGGAACCTGCTCGACTGGGACAAGGCCCACCCGAAACCCAACGCAGCCAAGAGGCTTGAACGAGAAGAACTCGTCGAGCGGATTGCTCAACTCAAGGCCGCCGCCGCAAACCTCGCCGACCCCGGACCGATCTTCGATTGCGTCGTGTTTCACGACGGCACCCGTTGGCGTGCCGCGGTCGACACCGACGAGGACGGCGACCTGGCCAACGAGACCCTGCTGACGACGTATCGCGACGAGCCGAAGTACGCGACGTTTTCGAGTGCCAGCCTGCTCAATTTCACCGTCAACATCTTCGACAACGGCAACCTGCTCTCGATCGTCACAACCTGCGGGGCTCACGGCACACACGTCGCCGGCATCGTCGCGGCCCATTACCCCGATCAACCCGGCCGCAACGGGCTGGCTCCCGGAGCCCGCATCGTCTCGGTCAAGATCGGTGACACGCGGCTGGGCTCGATGGAAACCGGGGCCGGGCTGGTACGAGGCCTGGGCGCGGTGCTCCGCAACCGCTGCGACCTGGTCAACATGAGCTACGGCGAGCCGTCGCACCTGCCCAACCGGGGCCGGCTGGTGTCGCTGTTCTCCGAACTGGTCAACCGGCACGGCGTGGTGTTTGTCGCCAGTGCCGGGAACGCCGGGCCCGCGCTCTCGACGGTCGGCTCACCCGGAGGAACCTCCTCGGCACTGCTGGGCGTGGGAGCCTACGTCTCGCCGGCGATGATGCGAGCCGAGTACTCGCTGAGGAAGCTGCTGCCGGGGATGCCCTACACCTGGTCCAGTCGAGGGCCCACCTCAGACGGCGACGCCGGCGTCGACATCTTCGCTCCCGGCGGAGCCGTGGCGCCGGTCCCGAGCTGGACGCTGCAGGGCAGCATGCAGATGAATGGCACCTCGATGTCCTCGCCCAACGCCTGCGGCAATCTCGCACTGCTCATCTCCGGACTCAAACAACAGGGCATTTCCTACACCCCCGCCAGCCTCAAACGAGCCATCCGCAACACCGCCCGGCCGATCCCTGGCACGGCCGCCGATGGATTCGGTCAGGGACCGGGACTGCTGCAGGTCGACCTGGCCTGGCAGCACCTGGCCGAGCACGCACAGGCAGTCGGCGAGATGCTGCCGATCGAAGTGCGGGTCTCGGGAGGCCGCGGGCAAAGAGGGGTCTACCTGCGAGACGCTCACGAAACCAGCCGACCCGCCTCGCGACTCGTCCGACTCACACCCCGCTTCCCCGAAGGATTCGACAACAAGGGCCGAGTCGCCTTCGGGCTGAACCTGGCCCTGGAAGCGACCGATGAGTGGATCGACTGCGGCGAGCAATTGCTGCTGACCCACGGGGGAGACAGCTTTCGAGTGGTGGTCGACCCGAGTCGACTCGAACCGGGAGCCCACTTCGGACAGGTCCTGGTCCACGACAGCGACAACCGCTCACGCGGGCCCCTGGCACGGATCCCGATTACCGTGATCAAGCCCCACGCTGCGGACTCTGTGTCGAGTTGGCAGTCGACACTCAGATTCGGGCCCGGTGACCTCGCACGCCGATTCCTCGATGCCCCGCCCGGAGCCACCTGGGCCGATATCTCGCTGACGCTGAAATCGCTTCCCCAGACCACCTCCGCCACTCCTGCAGAGACATCGAGCCAGCCCACCCGCATCGCGGCCGGTCCCAACCGACGGTTTGTCCTGCACACGCTCCAGCTGAGACCCGGCCGGAGCTTCCGCGAGGACCAGTCGCGACGCTACCTGACTCTCAGACCCGGGGCCGAGGTCGTGCACAGCATCCGGGTCGTCCCCGGCAGGATGCTCGAAGTCTGCCTCTCCCAGTACTGGTCCAGCCTGGGTTCCTCCTCGGTGGACTGCTCGGTGCGTTTCCATGGCATCGTGCCCGACCGGCACGACGTCGCCCTGGCGGCCGGGCAGGGGGGCACCCGGGTGAACCTGCAGAATCGGATCGAGGCTGAAGAACTGGCACCGCAGGCCTCGCTGAGTACGCATCGCACCCTGGTGCCGCCGGCCTCCTCGTCTCTGAAAACACTCGACTCCGGACGTGATCACCTGAGCGAGGACCGGGTGATCCGGCAACTGGTGATCGAATACGTGTTCGAACAGACTCGAGCCGGCTCGGTCGCACCCCGTTTTCCCGAACTCGACAACCAGCTGTACGACTCGCCCTTCGGCACCCAACTCTGGATGCTCTTTGACAGCAACAAACGTCGAGTCGGCTGCGACGACACGTTTCCGAGTCCGCTGAACCTGGCTGCCGGGACGTATCGACTGAGATTGCAGCTGCGACATACCGACGAGGCCATCCTCAACCGGCACAAGTCGATGAGACTGGCGCTGGACCGTCCGCTGAAGAAGCCGATCGTGATCAAGATTGCGGCCAACCGTGGCGCCGCGTCCCTGGGACTCCGCTCGAATCCCTCCGGACCCCTGGCCGCCGGCCAGTCGCGTTCGATTTTTCTGGTCGCCCCACGACCCGGCCAGCTGCCCTCCGCCGCAGCGGCCGGAGACCAATTGAGAGGGACGGTCTACTACGGCAAGGCGAACTCGGCACGGCACGGCGCCGGACGTCGCCCAGGCGGTTTCGGCCTGTCGCTGGTTGTGCCTGCCAAGCCCACCTCGAGCAAGCCCAAGCCGAAATCTCCGGCGGGAGACCTGGCGGCCGATCAACGGAAGTTTCTGGTCGATCGCCTGGCCAGGATCCCGTTCGAAACCAGGCGGAAGGAATTCGACGAACTTGCAGCGAAGCTGCTCGCCGAGACTCCCAAGCTCCGGCCGGTCCTGCTGACGCGGCTCGAACGACTCGATAACGTCGAGCACCGCAAGCAGCGGCTTTCGGAGGTCGTCGCTGCGGCCGATGCGGTGATCGCCACCATCGACAGCGACAAGCTGGCCCGCACGCTCGGGCGGCGCGGCGGACGTTCTTCCGACAAGGCCGACAAGGCGGTGCTCGTCGACGCGCTCTACCGTAAGGGCCGCGCACTGGCGTATATGGAATTGCCCGAGGTGATCGCCGTGCACCCGATCGCCGACACGGCGGCTCATCAGAAGGCCTTCGAGAGCAACTTCAAGGAACTGGGACGCTGGGTCGACACGACCGAAAAGACCTACGTGCTGCTGCACATCCGCCGCGAACGGCGACGCGGTCGGCCGGCGGTGGCACTGAAATGGCTCACGAAGTACTACCCCGGCACGCCGCCGAACTTCTGGTACGTCAAGAAACGCCGCGACCTCTACGAGAAGCTGGGCTGGTCGCATTGCCACGAGTATCAAAAGAGGTGGCTGCTGGTCCAGTTTCCCAAGACGTACGAGTCGTTCTAGGCAGCCGCAGGCGGGTTGCCACGCCGGGCGTCACGATTCACGCGTCCTTCTTCGGCTTGACCTTGCTCTTGCGCTTGGATCGACCGGGTTGAGCCGGAGCGTACTTGTCGGCCCACTTCTTGAGGTAGGTGCGAGCCGGCGGTGTGCCGTACGTGTCGAGCCGGCCGGCGGTGATGATCCGCCGACCGATCTGGCCCACCTGCTTCGCCACGGCCGGTCGCTTGGCGAAGATCGCCTCGAGTTCCCTGGCCGTCTTTTCGACATCGGCCGCCTTGGCGGTCTTCCCAATCAACTGCCGCACCTTGGTCGCGATCGCCGGCGGCAGCCCACTGCGTGATCGGCGGCGGGCAACACCCAGAGACGCCAGCGTGGGCACCTTGCCCCCGACCTGGGCGACGATCGCTTTGAGCACCCTGGGAACATCCACCTGGGTCGATGGCTGCACCAATGCGAAGTTGGCCGTGACCTTGCCCTTGTTCCCCACCAGGATGGTCAATTCAACCTTGCGATTGAGCCCGTAGGCGCCCGGCCCCTCGATCCCGTCGCCGGAAATCCCCAACGGGACTTCGCTGGGCAGAGCCCGTCGCGCACGCCGCATCCAGTTGACCGTCGCCGTCGGGTCCTCGGTCAGAAACACCACCGCGCCGCTGATCGAAGACTTCTTCTGTCCGAGAAACTTGCAGAGAGTGCGGACGGCGGCGACCCCGGGTCGAGTGACCTTGTGGACAAACACCAGCACCACCGGCTTACCGGCGGCCGTGGCAATCGGGTCAAACGTCTCGTCGAGGTCCTTGCCGAACATTCTCTTCACGCTGAACTTCGGCATGACCTCTCCGACCTGAGGCCCCGAAAAGACCCGCTCCTTTTTGGCTGACTTGGCTGACTTGGCCAGCTTGGAGCTCTCGGGCTTCTTGTCCGCAGCCGACAAAGACGTCGTCACGGCCAGGACCGTTGCCAGGCACAGCACCCGTCGGACCCATTGGCATCTCATATCCGATCCTCCCCGCGTTCCTGCTTCGAAGTGCAACCCCATCTAGAAGCCCGACCAGCAAAGCCCGACGCCGGAATCACCTCACCCTGAATTCTCCGCCACTCCGATCACTTCGTGTCGCCGGTTTCCCGTTTCAACGACCAGAGGACCGCGTTGCGCAGCAGGCGGCGGAAAGCCGGCAGCTGGAAGTCGCTGGGGTGCCCCAGCGACGTGTAGAAGATGCGGCCACCGCGATAGCTGTGTGTCCAGGCGACCGGCTCGAGAGGTGCTCCCTTGACCCGACCGCTCATCAGCGGCACGCACGCCTTCTTCAGAGGATTGACCCGGTACAGGGATCCCCCCACATCAAACGGCTTGGTCGACACGCCGGCGAGGATGGGGTGCTTGGCCGCCGCTGGCAGTGTCCGGACGGTGGTCACCAGCTTGTTGCCATGGTGACCCATGTAGTGGCCACCCAGGACCTCGGGGTCAAACTCCTGCCACTCGGCATGTCCGCGGGGGTGCTTGCCCTTGGTGTGAAACGCATGACTGGCCGTGCGGACCCCGACCAGCGGACGCCCCGCGGCCAGGTACTTTCTGACCCGCGCCAGGTCGGCCACCTTCAGAGCGCGTCGGCGGACACTCAGAATCAGCAGGTCGGCCGTCTCGATCGCCTCGATCCCCGGGAACGAGTTCCCGTCCTTCGGATCGGCGTGCACGAACGTACAACGGAATTTCAACTTGCCGATCAACTCATCGCGAGCAAACTTCGGCAGGGTCTCGTGCGTCTTGTACTCCCCCTCGCCAATCAGAAACACAACGTGCGGCGCAGCTGCCGCAGCCGCCTGCTCGCCCCAAACCAGACCGGTCGCGACGACCATGATCATCGTGATCGCCGTGATTCTCAATCCTAGATGTCGCATCCGGGGCTCCTCGCTTTTCACCTGCACCACGATCCACTAACGGCCGAATTCCCTTCTCGCGGATGTGGACTTTCTCGCAAGAACTGCCAGACTGAAACGAACGGCTGTCTGCTGTCTTAGTGACCCTGCGGCACCGTTGCAGCTACCACCGACTGATCGTACTCCGACCAATTCTCCGACGCGACTCCAAGAGGATCACTCATGTCTCGCCAGCCCTGTTCCCGTTTTCAGCTGATCCTGCTGTCGACAGTTGCCGCATGTCTAATCGCTGCGGCCGCCGAGGCCCAGGTGGTCCTCCGGCCGAAACTCCAGCCGAAAACTCAGCGGACGTTCCATGCCGAAAACTCCGTCAAGCAAGTGCTCAAGCTCAATGGAATGGACATCGAGACCGAGTCTGTACAGTTCATCATCGCCGAATCCTCGGTGGGAGCCCGAGCTGACGACGGTTCGCTACGGGTCAGCGACTCAATCAAGAAGCTGCAGCAGGAACTTACGCTCCCCGGCATCAAGCTCAGCTTCGATTCCAGCAACCCCGACAAGAAAGCCCCGCTCCCGCAACTCGAACCGGTTCTCGATGTGCTCCGCGTCATCTCCAAGTCCCGCTACACCTTTGTCTACGACAAGTCGGACAAGCTGCAAAAGGTCGAAGGGGCAAACGAGTCACTCAAGGATCTCGAGCCGGCAGTCCGCAAGAGCCTCGAAGCTCAGCTCGGTGCCGAGGCATTGCTCAAGCAGAAAAAGAACGAGTCCGGCCGCATCGTCGCCAAGGCGGTTCGAAAGGGCGAACAGTGGGAACACACATCAATCCAGCAACTCGAAGCCGGACAGACACTCACTGTCAAACACCGGTATACCTACACGGGGACCGTCACCCGGGGTAAGGACACTCTGCACAGGATCACATCCAAGGCACTGGAAGTTACGCTCACCCAGGATGCCCCCGAAGGCAGCCCCTCCAAGATCATCGCCAGCAAGCTCAAGATCGCAAAAGGGACTGGCGAGATCCTGATCGACCTCAAGAATGGTGTCATCGTCCTGGATTCCGTCTCGACGCAGATGACCGGCACAGTGAAGCTGGAAATCAACGGGATGACCTTCGACGCAACACTCGATCTGACGATCGCCACCAAGTCCCAACTGCAGCAGTAGCCCGAATCGTCAGCGCAAAACGGCACGATCCCGCGAGCTCTCCCGGCGAATCGCCTGATGGACGGGGTCGGAATCTGCCGATGAAGCCGGTGGAGTCGGCTGCGACGGTTGCGTGGTGTCGTCGCAACGTACCGCTTTGGGGGGTATGAGGTCGGCTGTTGACCCGTCACGTGTGTGATACTGACTGACTGAAGGGGCCCGCCGTGCTTTCCCGCCGATTCGCGGCGATTCTGCTGCTCCTGTTTGCAACCGGAAACGCCGCTGCACCCAGACATCCCGATTCGCCCGTGGGACGCCTTGCATTCGACAACTGCCTCGCGTCTGCGGAAACCGCTTGGCGAAGCGGTCGGACCGCCGAAGCGCTCCGCTGGTACCACTCGGCCAAGAAAGTGGCTCGAGCGCACAACCTGACGCTCACCGGTCGCGATACCGCACTGGTCGACTTCATTACGCGTCACGAGGCCGGCTTGGCAGGACCGCAACCCGGTCGAAAACCCGGTTGTGAAACCGATGGCACCGCTGGGCAAACTGCCGGCACAACCAATCCGTTGCCCCCGGTTCGCCGGATCGCCGCCGATTCTCAGGCGGCCATCACCAAGGTCATTCCTCCGCTGGAACCCACTGCCAAGCCGTTTCCCAAGTCCCGCACACGAACGATTCCCGGCGACACAGCTGATCGGCCGCTGGCGTCCCCGTCGGAGACCGCCGCGGAGGCGACCGCACAGCCAGCCACCACTGCTATCCAACCCGACGAGCCTCCCGCCTCGGAACCCGAGACGGCTCCCAGCGATACGCCACAGCCTGCAATCCAGCACACCAGCCCGCCTGTCCCGCCCAGCCCGCCTGGCCCGGTCGTCGGAGACGAACCCAACACACCGCAAGAGCCTGCACCACCGAACTGGCCAGACAGCGAATCGGCCGCTGACCCTGAGGCGCCTGATCTGAATGATGCGAATGATGCGACTGAGGTCGACGATCTCGTGCCGCCCGTCACCCCCCTCAGGACCTCCGCGCCTCCAGCACCTCCAGCACCTCCTCGACCAATTCGAGTCAACGATGAATCGCAGACCTCCGCGACCGACACGGCCGACTCGCCCGGAGCACCCGTCGCCAAAGCGTCGGACACCAACCCACAAGCCGTCGAGCATCCGGTCCGTTTGACCGCAGACGAATCGGCAGTGCCGATCCCGCGACCCAACTCACCGCCTCCCACAACGCCGCCACCAACCGATGATGCCACCTCGACTTCACTCTCGCAGCAATTCCTGGGCTCCTTCAATGACCAGGAGCTGATCATGATCCTGTTCGGACCGATTGTGCTCGCGCTGTTCATCCTCGGCCTGTTGACGCGGGAAATGCCCGGACCGATGCGGATACTGGCGTGGATCAGGCGACGCGTTCGCCGATCCGACTCGCCCAGGCATGCCCGAACCGATGAGGTCTCGGCCGGGTCAATTGCGGAGACCGTCGTAAAGGGGCAGATCGGCGAGATGATGCTCACGGTCCGAATCGGCAAACGCCGCCACAACAAGGTTGACTTCTACACCGCGACGATCGAATTGCCCGGACTCGAACCGACTCGAGTCGTCAAGCGACGCGACGGCAGCCCGCTGTTCCACAGCAAAGGGGCGGCGGCCAATTCGGCTAGACACACGGCACTCCGACTCGGCTTCGATGGGATCGTCGAACCGGCCGCCCGTCGGAAGGCCGCCTGAGCCCGCCTGGCTCTGCCGGCTGAGCTCCAAACGGGTGCAGGCGTTCATTCGTTGACATCGTCGTCGGTCAGCCAGCCCAGGATCTCGGTGTCGCCGTCGCCATCGCCGGACTCGGGCTGGACTTTCCTGTCCTTAGCGGGGGCCGACGGAGGCAACTGCCGGCGACGACGCTCGGCACGCCGACGCTCCCGACGGCGACCCTCCAGACCCGCCTTCTCGAGCAATGAGATCGAAAACGGATCCACTTCGTCGATCACAGGAGGCGGACCATCCGTAGTCGGCTGATACACCACCTCGAATTCGTTCTTGGCGATGGTCAGAGTGTCGCCGGGCATCAGGACCTGGACCTCGACCAGTTGCCCGTTGACCTTGACCCCGTTGGTGCTGTGGAGGTCTCGAACCTGCCAATAGCCGGAGTCGAGTTCGAGTTCACAGTGCTGCGACGAGATGTTGGGGTAGTCGAGGCAGATGTCACAGCGGCTGCGTCGGCCGATCAGGAGCGGGGAGCGCAGCAGCGGTATGGGATCGCCGCCACCGATGGGGACCAATTCGCCCAGCATGCTCTACCCGTCCTCCCCGGCCGCATCCCCGCCGCCGGCCAGCAGGCCCCGCATCGCACCCAAACCGAGATCCCGGGTGTCATGGTGTGTCCAGGGACGACCGAGTTTCATGGCTGAGAACTGGTTGAAGTTCGTCGGCGAGGCCGCGCAGTAGACGGCCAGCCCACCACGGTAATCGATGTTGCGGACCAGTCGCACAATGGCACTGGTCATGACCCAGCCCAAGGTCGGGACCTGGGCCAGGTCGATCACCACACCCAGCACCGTCGGGTCGTCCAACATCCTCATCACGCGGTTGGCCTGGTTGTGGATGTCGAAATACCGGAACGACGATTCGTCGCCCAGAGGCGAAACGACGATCACCTCACCGATGCGGTCCATCTGAAAGACTGTCGCTCGTTCACTCATTGAACACACTCGAGGGTCGCCCGGTTACGCCGGGGACCGCTGGCCCACGTCGCTCCAGCGGTGGCATCAGGAAAGGGACTCAACTCCAGCCCGACTCCCCACGGCCGAAACCGATGACATCAGAGGCAAACGCAGATAGGGGGTCCGGCGACCGTTCGGCTTGATCAGCTTGATCAGATTGATCGGAGTGACCGGATCATGCAAAGACGAGTTCCACGGGCCCGCGCGCCTCGTCACGTCGACTGCACCCAAACTGATTGATTTCCGAGGATAAGTCAACCTGATCTCGCCCCGCGAGTGCTCTGCTCAGACATCTCTGCTAAAGTGGCCGACTTCCACTTCGGCCCCCGCCTGGGAGTGCATGAGTCGCACATGGGTGAGTTGTTTCACTGGGTCGATCTGAGCGTCTTTTTTGTCGCACTGGTGTCCGTGATGGCCATCGGTCTGCTGGCCGGGCGCGGAGAAAAGGAGTCATCCGAGCAGTACTTCCTGGCCGGTCGGCAGATCCGCTGGTGGGGCGTGGCCGGGTCGATCTACGGATCCAACGTCAGCGCCAATCACCTGGTCGGAATGCTCGGACTGGGGTTCTCGATCGGATTCGCCCAGAGCCATTTCGAACTGGGAGCAATCTTCGGACTGCTGCTGTTGTGCTACGGCTTCCTGCCCGTCTACCGCCGGATGAAGATCTTCACCCTCTCGGAATACCTCGGCCGTCGCTACGACGACCGCAGTCGGCTCTCCTATGCGGTGATCATGGTGCTGATCATGGCCGGAGTGCAGATGGTGCCGGGGCTCTACATCGGGGCCCGCTCGGCGTGTGTGATGGTCGGAGACCAGGCGATCCAGACCCGGCTGGTCCCGGTGGAGACGGTCGGAGATCGGCAGTCGATCGAGTCCGGTGAGATGACCGCCGCGCAACTGACCTCGCAGCCGGTGGTCGAGGTCAACATGACGTGGTATTCGGGCTTCATCATCCTGCTGGCTGTGGTCGCGACCCTCTACACGGTCATCGGAGGACTCCGGGCCGTCGTGCTCACCGATGCCATCCAGTCGTTGCTGCTGTTGGGAGGCGGCATCCTGCTGGCGGTGCTGATCTTCGGGGAACTCAGCGAAGGGGGCGGGGTCCTGGAGGGCTGGAACCGCATGCGCGAACTCGATGACGCCGCCGCGACCCGCAAGATGCAGCTGTACCTGCCCAGCAACCATCGGCAACTGCCCTGGTCCGGAGTCCTCACCGGGCTGATCTTCATGCACTGCTTCTACTGGGGCACCAACCAGTTCATCGTGCAACGTGCCCTGGCGGCACGCTCCGATGCCGAGGCCCGTCTGGGGATCATCGCCGCGGGGTTCCTGAAACTGCTGATCCCCTTCTTCGCCATCGCCGCAGGGATCGCCGGGTACTACCTGATTACCGACCGGGTCGAACACGCCGTGGCCCCCGACGCGGCGTTTGCCGAACTGGTCAAGCTGGTGGTTCCCGCCGGAGTCGGCCTGGTGGGAATCGTGGCCGCAGGACTGATCGGCGCCATCCTCTCCTCGATCGACTCGATGATGAACTCCGCAGCCACCATCTTCACCATCGACGTCTACCAGAAGTACATCCGGCCCGATGCCGACGACCGGCAACTGGTCCGAGCGGGCCGGCTGTCGATCATCGCCTTTGTCGTCATCGCCACCGGACTGACGTTTGTGGTGATCGACCCCAACAGCGAAAGAAACTTCTTCCTCCAGATTGCCAATTACACCAGCCTGCTCACACCCGGACTCCTGGTCGCGTTCCTGGTCGGCATGTTCTGGTCTCGTGCCACCGCAACCGGAGCATTCCTGACCATCATCGCCGGCGTGCTGTTCTCCGTGGCCTATCAATCGGCATACGATTACAGCGTGGGGATGCCACCGGCGGTGTACGACGTCGTGACCAATCAGCAGGACCTCGCTGAGGTCAGGATCAAGGACCTGCCCGGCGACTGGCAGCAGCTCGATTCGGGTGAGATCCGTCGGCGGGTGGAGTCGCAACGAGATCAACTCAATGTCGTCAACCGGACGCTGGGACCCAGCCTCAACTTCTTTCACCGCGTCGTCGCCGTCATCTTCAGTTGCCTCGCCGTACACGTCGTCGTCAGCCTGAAAACGACAGTCGATCCGGAACAGGCCCGCCTGACCTGGACCGACCTCGGAGGTCACGATCCGGGTGAACTGGGACGACTGGTCAAACTGGTGCTTGGGACGATCGGAGTGCTGGGAATCACCGCCGCCGTGATGAAACTCGGGATGCTCTCGTCCTGGGCCGCGGCACTGATCGCAGTAGCAGTCACCCTGGGCGCGTTCCGAATCAACGCCCAACGACGAGCCAGACTTGCGGACCACGACCACGCTGCCACCGGGCGCAGATGGTGGAGCAACGACCGGACCTGGGCGGCGGTTCTATGTGCCGCCGCCGTCTGGATGCACTTCTTCTTTGCCTGACAATCGCCCGCGGGCTCTCACGGAGAGTCTCAGGTCGCAGCCTCTCGCTGAAGAACGCACGGCCAATGCGGCGGACCCCTTGCACCGTCGCGACCTCTGCCCAGACTGGTAGCGAGCCTAGTAACGAACCTCGACGCGGGCCACCAGGCCGTCGAAGACCAGGGTGTCACCAACACCGCCGATGCTGTACAGCGTGCTGTCCTGCACACTGTCGATGAAGCCACCGGTCGTCACCGTGTTGAACCAAGCGCCGACGTAGTAGCCGGCCGAAAAGCGAAACGTGTCGCTCGTGTCGCCCCAGCCCAGTCCCAGCTCCAATTCCGTTATCGGGACCATGCGGCTGTCCTCCAACCCGACCGAGGCCTGCTCGCCACTGAAGACGTTCGACTGCAGATAGCTCGCCTTGAAACTACCAAACATCAACGACGCGCCGCCCCGCATGTACATGTAGCAATCACCATCCATGGCTCGCTCTATCTCGAGGCCGACGCGAGGACCCACACCATCGAAACCGATATCCGAAGAGACATTGGTTGTCCCGGGTTGCGTGTAACTGGCTCGAAAGTCCTCGTCGAGACGCACGTAGCGGGCACCGACGGTCAGGTACATCAGATAATCCTTCTCGGAAACCGTCCGGCGGTAGTGCACGTCGATGATGTCGAAATCGATATCGTAGACAGCCTGGGCCGCCAGGAAATCGGTGGCCACAGATGTCGTGTTCGGATGCACAAGGTCCGCATTCAGGTAACCCGATCCTCCTGGCAGAGTTCTCGAGTCGCGGCTTTGGCTTTGGTAAAGCCAGTAGGTGGCCGAGAGGCTCGAGTCATCCGTCAGGTTCCAGTTCAGCCCGAGCCGAAAACCTGGTTGATACCCCGGCCCAACCATGCTCGAGGGCCCGTTCGGTACCTCCGAGGGACCAATCCCATCCATCGGTGTCGCGTAGGGCACGTCGACATTGCGTGGGTGCAGGTAGATGAATTCGGCAATGATCCCCGAACGATGAGCCTCCAAGATGTCCTCGAAACAACCAGGCTGCACACAGGGACCCGAGCCCGCTCGACCCGCGGACCGCGACCACAAGACCTGTTCCGCCCCCCGATAGAACGCCCTCGTACCCAGCAGGACCGTTCCGGAATTGTCCGACTCGGTCGGAACCGGTTGTGTCGCGTAGTAGATGAGTGATTCGTAGCGAGACGGTACGAGCGGCGCTGTCCCTATCGGTGAGCCGTTCTGTGGCTTCGACGTCCCCTCCGCACTCTCTGGTGATTCCGTGGAAAACAGCCCTTCGATTCGAGAGACTTTTGGTTTCGTGTTGGTCGTTGCAGCCGTGTCACCAACGTTCGCTTTCGTACCGCCC
>Ga0066376_10001481_pt1 | contig 22757 bp, 18 predicted proteins | sample Knorr_S15_td_Bot_FD_77009 | JGI IMG/M metagenome (GOLD analysis project Ga0066376, IMG submission 77009) | Marine microbial communities from Southern Atlantic Ocean transect - Knorr_S15_td_Bottom_ad_5009_LV_A | ecosystem: Environmental > Aquatic > Marine > Oceanic | place: Southern Atlantic...
CCCGGTTTTCGCAAGGGAAAAGTACCTTTACATATCATTGAAAAGCGATTTGGCGAGTCAATTCGCAGCGAAACTCGAAAAGAAATCATCTCAGATGCTTGGAAGAGTGCAGTTGACGAATTTGATCTGCGTGCTCTCGGCGATCCTGAGCCAGTAGGTAATCCTGAGGATATCGTGCTAGAGGATGGTAAACCTCTAACGATTGCACTAGAGGTTGAAGTTATGCCAGCATTTGACCTTCCTACTTTCGACGACATCAAATTGACCAAGCCCGTCATAGATGTGACCGATGCTCATATTGACGAGGAAATTGAACGTCAAAAAATCAGGCATGGCAATGTTGAAGATGTTGAGGGGAAAGCGACAGAGGGTGAATTCCTAATTGGTCCTGCGGTCGTTCATTTAAATGGTGATGAAGAACCTTTTTATAAAACAGAACAAACAAGATTGACTGTTCCACCTGAAGATGGTGGTGGCGAAGTACTCGGTTTATTTATCGATGATTTAGGAAAGTCACTCAATGGCGCAATCGTTGGTGATGAGATAACTTTGAAGACGAAAGGTTCTGAAGAACACGAACTTGAAGATGTACGCGGTGCTGATGTTGTGATTACATTCAATATCATTCAATCTGTTCGAGTTGTTCCACTCAGTGAAGAAGATTTATTGGCATCATTTGGTCTTGATTCAATGGATTCGTTGAAGGAGCAAGTCAAACTTGCACTTGAACAACGTCGTGATTCAGAACAAGCATCAGTTCTAAGACAACAAGCAACTGCTGAAATCGCCAACCGACTTGAGATTGAACTTCCCGAGAAAATATCTGCGATGCAGGCAGAACGAGATTTGCAACGTCTTCGTACCGAATTGCAATCCTCTGGAAAAATGACTTTGGACGAGGTAGAAGCTGAAGTTGCAAAAGTACGAAGTGGTTCGGTTGAAGAGTCCAAGAAACGATTAAAAACATTTTTCATATTGACAAAACTTGCAGAACACTTCCATGTCACCGTCAGTGAGATGGAAGTAAACGCTTGGATTTCAGACATTGCGATGAAGAATGGTGTTCGTCCAGAAGAGATGAGGAATAGGCTTGCTAAGCAAGGTCAATTACAACGAATTCAACCCGAACTTCAAGCAGAGAAGGCGGGTGATCAACTTGTTGCTGCATGCACGGTGACTGACATGCCAGTTGAAGAATGGCAAGCCCAGGAATCAGCTACGCAGCAAGAGAAGAAAAAGAAAACGACTAAGAAGGCTGCTTCTACTAAGAAAACAGCTAAAAAGAAGTCGACAACAAAGTCCTCAAGTAAGTCATAATGTTCTTGGGAAGTTCGTTTATGGATGTTCTTCCCGCGACAATTGTTCTTATAGCATTTGCAATCGTCGGTGGAATTGTGATTTTTGTTGTACGCAGGAGAATATATTCGACTCCTTCTAAATCAACGACCTATACGCTGAGCGAACTTCGAAAATTGCGGGATGAAGAAACAATCACTGAAGAAGAATATGAACAGGCAAGAGAGTCAATCATCGATCAGACGCTCTAAATGAGGACCGATATCTGCAAAATGAGGTGAATTGGGCAAAGAAGGGCAAAAACCATTACAAAAATAGGTGGGCAAACTACCTTTTTTATGCCACAATTAGGCTACGAAAGGGTGGGCGTATGGCTCATTGAGAGTAGAGAGAGTTATGAGTAAAAGAAAAAACAACGACAATAATCCATTGCCAAAAATGGAGCATCAATCCCCTTTTGATGGTGGTTCAAGGGATGATTCTAGTAGCGGTTCCGGAGGTTCTTCTGGTGGTGGCGGTCAAACTGGTGGTACTTCTGGTAGCGGTGGTGGAGATGATGATGGATTTCGTGGAAGGCGCGTAACGACGTGTTCATTCTGCGGTAAAACATCGCGAGAAGTAGGACCAATGGTTGAAGGTCCAAGCGAAATATACGTATGTTCTAATTGCACGGATCTTTGCCAAAATATCTTTAAACAAGAGCGCCGTCGAATTACTTCTGCTTCTCCGACATTTACTTCGATATTGACACCTCGTCAAATAAACGAATATCTTGAACAATATATTATTGGGCAAGACAGAGCGAAACGTTCACTTGCAGTAGCAGTACACAACCATTACAAACGATTATCACAAATTGAAAATGCTGATCGTGATGTTGAACTTGATAAGTCAAACGTATTAATGCTCGGACCCACAGGTACTGGTAAGACATTATTAGCAAAAACTCTTTCAAGAATTTTGAATGTTCCCTTTGCAATCGCAGATGCGACAACGTTGACGGAAGCGGGTTATGTTGGTGAAGATGTAGAGAATCTTTTACTCAAATTGCTTCAGGCTGCTGACTTTGACTTAGATGCAGCCCAACACGGCATTATTTATATTGACGAAATCGACAAAATAGGACGAACGACACAAAATGTATCGATTACCCGTGATGTTTCTGGCGAGGGCGTGCAGCAATCATTGTTAAAAATGCTCGAAGGAGTTGTTGCAAATGTACCTCCTCAAGGTGGAAGAAAACACCCTGAGCAACAATACATTCAAATGGACACCACTAACATCTTGTTTATTTGCGGAGGTTCATTTGACGGAATTTGTGACATTATTTCAAAACGAATTGGTAAATCAAGAATTGGTTTCGGTGGTGCAACAGGCGAAGAACTTGAAGATCACCAACGGCAGGCAGACCTGCTCGATCAAGTGACAACCGAGGACATTTTGCACTTTGGACTGATTCCTGAGTTACTCGGTCGTCTTCCAATTGTCACCCCACTCATGCCATTAACTGAAGATGCCATGGTTCGAATTTTGACAGAACCAAGAAATGCAATTGTGAAGCAATATCAACACCTCTTTAGTCTTGAATCAGCCACTTTGGAATTTACAACTGATGCATTGCACATGATTGCAACACTGGCAATGGAACGTGGAACTGGAGCACGGGCATTGCGAGCAGTGATTGACAACTTTATGATTGATGTCATGTATGAACTGCCCGATCGTGACAATCAGGATGCTGTTTATTTAATAGATGCCAATGATATTAAAAATGGTCTTGAACTCGATACGATTCAACAACCCAAAAAAGCAGCCAAAGAATCGGCATAACTAATTTGATGGTTTACCACGTTATTGGTGTAAAATCCTTTATTTGCCCTGTCTTCACTAAAATGGTATAATTAAGGGTTCGCCTGAAATGGCTGAAGGAGACTATCAATGCCACGTGTTTGTTTTTTTACTGGACGCAAAACTAAAGTCGGTCGCAAGATTCGTTACCGCGGTAAACCCAAGTATCAGGGTGGTATCGGTTTAAAGATTACAGCGAACGAAAAACGTAAATTCAAGCCAAATCTGCATAATGTATGTGCAATCGTTGATGGCAAACCTGTCAGAATCAAGGTCTCCACCAAAGCAATTAAACAAGGGTTGGTCGTCAAACCCTTAAAGCGAAAATATGGATACACACGCCAGCAAAAACTTAATGCAGCTGGTTAATACAAGGTACTTTTTACGAAATCGCTCATTTCTAACCCCGTTTACGAGCAAAAAAATTAAAAATTAACCAAAAATACCACTTTTATTGTGGAAACGTCCGAAAAAACAACGCATTAAGTTGACCGCAAGCGTTCTTTGCGTATTCTTAATGAGATTACATAGATGGCACCATCATGGTCCCCAACGGGACAATTCACCCTATCATCGATAGCACTGAATGTCCAAACTCTTCCCGCCGTGAACATCGCCAACAATTAAATAGGAAAAGGGTTTGTGTCGCAATTGGAGCACTGTTTTGTAGTGTGTCAAAATAGGATTGTAATCAGGTTTGAATGGAAAACGATTTGCAAGGAAGCGTATCGAAATTAGGAATGAATATCGGAAATCAGACAGGAATGAGTGACAGTTCAGATAAAGACAGAGTGCGCGAGGCAGTTGACCTTGTAGCACTTATTTCTGAATTTATACCATTGCAGCAAAGAAACCGCGAATGGGTTGGTCTTTGTCCATTTCATGATGATCACAAACCCTCCCTGTGTGTCGTTACTCATAAAGGACAGTCGTTTTACAAGTGCTTTTCATGTGACGAAAGCGGAGACTGTTTTGAGTTTGTTATAAAATATTTGAAAAAAGATTTTGGTGAGGCATTGCGATTTCTTGCTGAGCGTCATGGGATTGAACTCAGTGGAAGGCAATCCGAAGAAGGACTCTCATCGAGAAGCAAAATGAGCTTTGCATTGCAGTGGGCGTCAACTCTTTACTGTGATGCGTTATCGGCTACTCCGGAAGGTACCGATGCTCTGAACCAATTGCATGAACGTGGATTTACAGATGAAACAATAAAGCAATTTTCGATTGGTGTTGCACCAGATTCATGGTCATTCCTTACGGATAAGTTACAAGGTAACAACGAACGAATTGAGACGGGACTTGAAGCGGGATTGCTCAAAAAGAATGAAGAGAAAAATCGAGTTTACGATGCATTTCGTCATCGAATCATGTTCCCCATTCTTGACGAAACAGGCGGAACGATTGCATTTGGAGGTCGTCGACTGAATGAAGAAGATGAACCGAAATACATCAACAGCCCCGAGACAATTCTCTTTCATAAATCGAAAACACTGTATGGGTACTTCCATGCAAGTTCTACAATTAGACAGGAAAAGAAAGTCATCGTAGTCGAAGGGTACACCGATGTCATCGCGTGCCACCAAGCTGGGATCACAAACGTTGTTGCAACTATGGGTACAGCTTTGACACCTGAACATGCGGCTAAATTGGCTCGTGTTTGCAATGACGTCGTACTCGTTTTTGACGGAGACAATGCTGGACAACTTGCGGCTGATCGCGCTGTTGAAGTCTTTTTTCAAAAGAACATTGACGTGCACATCTGTGTATTGCCTGATGGTAAAGATCCAGCGGATCTTGTAACAGACTTAACGGAGTTTAATTCTTGTATTGAGTCGGCAGTTGATGCCCTGACGTTCAAGTTCAATCGCCTTGAAGCAGGTCTACTGAAGGAAACATCAATTTCTGGAAAGTCTGATTTGATCGATTCCTTTTTAAATGAATTGACTCGGTTAGGCGTTGAACATCTCGCAAGTACGCGTAAATCGTTTGTGTATGAACGAATTGCATCGCTCCTTACCATTCCGATGAAAGATGTTGGAAAAGAACTTCGGTCTCGTCGCCCTGCCCCACCATTTCAACCACTTCATGACAACGAAAAGGCTCCGATTGTTCGTCCATCATCTATATCAAAAGCGAGGCAAATAGCTGAACGTGAATTCCTAGCAGTGCTGCTCTTTGATCCAACCGAATCATCTGCAGCTCTGCGAGAATCCAATACGACAATAAATATAGAAAGTTTTATTGACCCAATTTCGACCAGAATCGCAACGTATATTTTGCCAAAACTGTTCGCAGGTTCGCTCTTTACAATGCCAGAATTGATTTCCGATCTTGATGATGAAAGTGAAAATGTCGCTACATCGTTGTACTTTGTTGGTCAACGTATTTGTGAAACGTATGAAAGTGTTTTGTACGCATTGCAAATGACCATGCGTGCATTTATCAATGCAATTGAGAAACAAGCCATCGACGATGCCGTGAGAGATGTACAAACAACAACGAATTCAGAAGAAAAAGCAAAGGCGGCGGAGCAAGCGATTGAATCAATACGTCGTCAACAAGCAGCGAGGAACGCATCATGAAGTTCTCGCTTTATGGAACAAAATTAAACAGCAACTTGCATGTTGCTTTACATAATTGTGATTACAAAGGAGAACAATCGTGACCACAACAGTAATGACGAATAGAACAGTCCAAATTCCGACACTGCATCCAAGCATGGATGGGCTTTTGAATGAAAGCATTGAACGGGGTTGGATTTGCTATGAAGAGATTAATGCTGCAATACCGGATGAATTTCTTTCCCCTGAAAAAATCGATTATTTGCTCTCGCTAATCAGTAGTTTGAATATCGAACTTATTGGGGAAGATTTTAGAATGCGAAGAGGGTGGGATCAATATTTTGTTCCGCTACAAACGAATCTTCGTTTCAAAAGAGATACACCGTGGAAAGATAAAGCACAAAAATTAGCAGAACTCGCTGAGGATGAAGGTAAAGATCCAAAGAACGCAGTACACATTGATGCCGATGACGATTTGCTCGATGAAGAAGAAACACAAGCCGTAATTGCGCAAGCACTAGCAGAAGCATCTTCCCGCCGAATTGATGATCCAATTCGAATGTACCTTACTCAGATGGGTAGTATTTCTCTTTTAACACGAGAAGAAGAAATTCGACTTGCGAAGATGATTGAGTCCACACGGTTTGTATTCCGAAGGCTCGTATTAGAATCCGATTACGCAGCAGTGCAGGCAATCGAGATTTTGGATTTAGTTCACGATGGCAAATTGCCATTCGACCGAACAATGCGTATCTCAACGGCTGAAGAAAATGCTAAACAGAAAGTTGCGAGCCGAATCCCAGTGAATACTGCAACACTTCGACTTCTTCTACATGCAAACGAAGAAGATTGGACACGTTGTGAACAAGGCGGATTGGATAAGAAGGAACTTGAAGAAATTAGAACAAGAATGCAAGCACGCCGACGAAAATTGGCTTCCTTGCTTGAGGAATGTTGTTTGCGAACAGCGAAAATTCAACCATTGCTACGTAAGTTGCAATCGATTTCAAAGAAATTTAAACAAATTCACCGTGATCTTGAAGAGGCAAAGAAGCCGAACAGCAATTTTGATCCAGATGACATTGATGTAATGGAAGAAGAATTATCTGGCTTGCGAAGTTTAATTCTGGAATCACCAGAAGAACTTGTTACTCGATTGAAAATAATTAAAGTGGTTTTTGAAGAATACGACCAAGCGAAGCGAGATCTTTCCGGTGGCAACTTGAGGCTTGTTGTTTCAATTGCAAAGAAGTATAGAAATCGAGGTTTGCCATTTCTTGACATCATTCAAGAGGGTAACACTGGTCTGATGCGTGCAGTAGATAAGTATGAATATCGCCGAGGGTATAAATTCTCAACATATGCTACATGGTGGATTCGCCAAGCAATTACAAGGGCAATTGCGGACCATGCTCGTACTATTCGTGTTCCAGTACACATGATAGAAACGATGTCGAAACTTCGCGGAATTCAAAAACGCTTACTACAAGAGATTGGTCGCGAGCCAACGCTAGAGGAAATCGCAGAAGCTGCTGATATGACGCACGAAGAAACAAAGCGTGTTATGAAAATTTCACGCCATCCAATTAGTCTCGACCGTCCTGTTGGTGAATCAGAGGACTCACAATTTGGCGACTTTATTGAAGATGAACGGCAACAACCACCGTCTGAAACAGCAAATAGCGAAATGCTGCGATCTCGAATCAATGATGTCTTGAAGACACTGACATATCGTGAGCGTGAAATTTTGAAATTGCGATACGGCGTGGGTGATGGGTATACGTATACTCTTGAGGAAGTCGGTCGAATCTTTAAAGTGACGAGAGAACGTGTCAGGCAAGTGGAATCAAAAGCAATCCGTAAACTTCAACACCCTGTTCGCAAGCGTCGTTTGTCAAATTTTATCGATCAAGTAGATGAGAACGAGGAATGACTCATGAGGTCGCATCGTTGATTTGCTTCAGGAGCGAATCAACGTGAGATTTGTCAGTTGTAATAATCCAGCCCGTTTGCCCTTCGAGTGATACAGCTTCGATGGCGTCGATGTTTGCATTCAAACTTGCGACAGTTTCAAGGACGCGAATAAAATCTCCACCATGAGTATGAGTACTTACGTGAATAACAGTTTCTTCAGTTGTATTAAGTTCAGCAGATTTTGCGAAATCTCTAAACTGAGCATCTCGTTCTGGAATACATCGCATGGTTGATGTTTGATCTTCATTGCCACGTGCCCACAATGAGAGAAGTGTGATATCAGCAGCACGTAGACGATTTGCCAAGGTTAGTAAAACACCCGGCCTATCAGGGAGGGTAAAACAATAAAGAGTACATGATGTTGCGTTTGGCATATTGCTAGTTTAACCGCATTGACCCCTTGATAAAAAGTCAATACAAGATTCTATGAATTATCGTTGTAATGCCGTTTCTAGCATGTTAATAAGTATTTCTGTTTCAGGTAATCTTCCTAATCCCTCTGCTCGGCAGGCTTGCCAACCTTCGTCTGGAATCAGAACCGTAAACCCATCGTCGGTAGCGTGTTGCAAATTACGTTGGGTTGATGGTTGTGAATACATTGTGACGTTCATTGAGGGTGCGAGTAATACTGGTGTATGGGATCGATCTATGGCAGAACAGACAAGCGAAACTGGATCATCCGTGAACCCATTTGTTACCCTTGCAAGCATGTCCATGGTGCACGGCGCAATAATCATGACATCAACCGCTGAAGCAAGTTTGATGTGTTGAGGGCTATGACCGTCGACATGCTTCCATTGATTGTCAAAGACGGGTCTTCCCGTTAGAGATTCAAACGAGAGTGGGGTTATAAAGCGAGTGGCTGCTTCAGTCATGAGCACATCAACAATTGCACCAGATTGAACAAGGTTGCTTACAAGGTCTGCAATTTTGTAGCAAGCAATCCCCCCACTGATACCAACGATGATTCGCTTACCATCAAGGCTTGAGTTTTGGTGGGACATGGATTAAGACTCGATTGGATATTCCATTACATAGCCAGATTCAGAGTAATCCGCTGTGATTTTGTCTTCCATGATTTCAGCAATCACAACTTCGATATCAGTACGTCCTTCTCGATCAACTAGAGGTCTTGCACCTTCAATAATGAGTTGCCGTAATCGATGTTGTATTAGAGCAGTTAACTTAAAGCGTCCACCACACTTACGTACAATTTCATCACTTCGAAGGGCTTCAATCATGCTATTAATCTCCTGGTAGTCCGTGTTGAGTTCAAAACGTTGTCCTCATAGGACGAATTGGCGATTATACAGAATAAGTCACGTGTTGTCAGCGTAAAAAGGGGTTTGGTAGTGGTACAATCAGCGATTCACACAATAGGTGGATAGTAGGGTATAGACCATGAAACGGCTCATAACACCACATCTTCGTAAATTAGGACTCCGTCTAGGCTTTGAACGGGATTGGTATCTCTACTGTGTTGCAGCTGTCATTGGCATGTTCATGGGGCTCGCAGCAGTTGCGTTTATTTGGCCTCTGCGACAAAGTGAGTTTATCGCAGAGCAATTTCAAGGGTCTCAAAATTTGTGGATTTTGGTTTTACTTGGTCCGGCGGTTGGTGGACTTATTACTGGTACTCTAATTTTATTACTCAGCCACGAAGGAGTTGGACCAGGTGTGACATCTGTTATTTATGCGGTGCAACGTAAAAAGGGGAAAATGAATTGGAAAATTGGCTTACGAAAGTGGCTTGCATCGACTGCCACTATTGGCTCGGGTGGTTCTGCAGGAGCTGAGGGTCCAATAGTTACGATTGGAGCCGTTGTTGGCTCAAATATTGCTCGTTTGCTTGGAACCGGTTCACAACACACAGGCACTCTTCTTGGATGTGGTGCAGCTGCGGGGCTCGCTTCAGTTTTTAACGCTCCGATTGCGGGCATTTTCTTTGTGATGGAATTGATACTCAGAGATTTTTCACTCAAAACATTTACTCCAATCGTCATTGCGGCTGTTGTTTCTGCTGCTACAACGCAAGGGATTCTAGGAGACGCGGCGCTCTTTGATGTTGGCGATGGTTTTGTTCAGGATGGCATGGCATTTAGTGTCATTCAAATTCCAACGTTTTTAATCTTAGGATTTGTTTGTGGACTTTTTGGAGCAGTCTTTGTCAAAACGCTTGACTTCTCAGAGCGGTTCTTTGTATCAACGAAATTACCAATAGTTCTAAGACCAGCTTTTGGAGCGTTGTTGCTTGGGATTATTGGTTTTGGAATATTGTGGTATACCCAAGGGAATCATGTTCCACTCTTTTATGGAAACGGATATCCGACAATTACATCATTGTTAGACCCACAAGCATATTTCACTTCTGATTCGCAGGAGGTTTTACGGGCTGCTGGTCCACTACTGCTTGGTCTTGCAGGACTTGCCATTATTAAACTTGTTGCAACAAGTATTACTGTTGGCTCTGGTGGGGCAGGCGGTTTGTTTGCACCATCGCTATTAATTGGTGCATCAACCGGTGGTTTCATTGGCTACACGGTTCACGCCTTGGGTTGGTTTCCTGGCACATCCCCTGCCTTCTTTGCCCTAGTTGGCATGGCAGCAATGGTCGCAGCAACAACTCATGCGCCGTTGACAGCGATTTTAATTGTATATGAAGTGACTCAAAGTTACGAACTCATACTTCCACTCATGTTTGCAGCAGTTGTCAGCACAGTTGTTGCTCGATTTGTTTGCAAAGACAGTGTGTACACCTTTAAATTGTCACGCTTGGGAGTTCGGATGGGTGCCATGAGTGACTTGACGATCTTGAGAAGGCTCACGCCTGAAGATATTGCAATTCAACCAGCAACAATTGTGAAACGAATTGATTCGGCACAACAACTCGTCAATCTAATGGAAGCTGAGGGTACAGCAGACTTTGTCGTTGTAGACGATCACAATAAATATTGCGGTATGGTGACCTCGGAAGATTTGCGTGCAGCTCTTGTTTATAGAGAAGCAATACCACTTCTGCAAGTATCAGAATTACAACGGTCAGACTTGCCAACAATTTCGAATGAAGAAACGTTAGATATCGTTCTTGACAAGTTTTCAAGATCTGATGTCGAAGCACTTGTTCTGTTGAGTGAGACAGGTGAAATTTCAGGATTGGTTACACGTTCGCAACTGATGAAACGATATCAAATTGCCCTTGATGAGGATTCAAGTTGAAGAATCAAAAATTAACGAAGAAGTCAGAATTTGATTCGTTATATGCAACCGGTAGCAAACGTACAGTTGGCCCACTTCTCATACATAAAAATAAAAATAATCTTGAGTACTCAAGACTGGGGCTTTCTATCCCGAAGCGAGTTGGAAATGCTGTAATTCGAAATAGAATTAAACGATTGTGCAGGGAAGCGTTTATGCAATCGAAGGATGATTTGCCAAACAGTTTAGATGTACTGATTACGATTCGTCCTCATACCGCTTTGAAGTTGTCCCAATACAAAGAGTTGATTTTAAAGGGGATTGGTCATGAATAATGTAATCCAAGTACCCAGGCATTTTTGTATATTATTTGTTCGTCTTTACCAACTTTCTCTTCGTCCATTTATAGGTGGACATTGTCGTTTTCAGCCCACGTGTTCTGAATATGCTGTTGAAGCATTACATAAGTATGGAGCGGTGAAAGGAAGTGCGAAATCTCTATGGCGTATCTTGCGTTGCAATCCGCTTGGTGGTTGTGGTCATGACCCGCCATAACTCGACGGGTCTGATCCGAAAATAACCGAGGAACAATTGTTTTACTTTCGATCAACAGTATTTGTAGGATTGTTCTCTGTAGCTGCTCTTTTAGCTGCAGCAGCTTCTTTCGCCATTTGTTGTCTCCACGCATCAAGACCAGGAGGTTTCGGGAAAGCTTTTTCAAATGTACGAATTCTACTTAAGGGATGACGATTATATTGTGCTTGAAGCCTTGAAACAATTCGATCATACACCCGAGGGCGAAGACCCTGCTCTAAACGATCAATCCCGCCCCAGATTGCCATACGCTCTTCTATGGAGACTGTTGGATCAGTCATTAATTGTTCAAAAGTAATTTGGGCACTTGACTCAAGAGCTCCAATAATATCCTGAATTCGTCCCGAACCGAATTTCGTCGTATAGTCGTTGTATTCATTCGTCTTGAATTGCGTGGTGACCTGCTGAGCAAATTTCAACGCTTCGTTGTAGACTTCGGGATTATTTTGACCTACCCCAACTCGAAATGCATATCGCAAGGCTGCTGTTACATCGCTGATTGCAACCGCAGGTACGCGTTCATACATGCCTTCGGTTTCATTTTGTACCCACACATCAAGCGGAATTTTATATGCATTGTTTGGAGGGGTTGCTCCAGTACCAAAGAGATCATCGAGTTGGTCTAGGATGGATTGCGCACGCTCTATCTCACCTTGTCGATACCATTCGCGAACTGCTGAACCTAAAAAGTTTCTCAAAAATGTTGTAAACGTATCACTACCAGCACCTCTTACAAAGTAATGTTTTTTGTACAACTCATTCCATAGTCCATCACGAGTGTCATCTCCAATGACCGAATCAATAAAGCGAGGGTCTGGAAATCGCCCTGGAACTTCCTGCGAGAACGGGTCGTATGTAATTCGTCCCGATCTCGCTAAGCCTTGCAATGCTTGCAATTGAATTCGATCTGTATTCATTATTTTATAAATGTCATCCGCTGCTAATCGACCTTTTCCAACTTGTCCCCCTCTTCTTGCCCAGTAGAAGGCATGCGTTTGGGGATGTCTCCAATCGAGTGGTCCACCATCTCTTGTATATTCGTACATCAGTTGTGGATCCATGTTGTACTCGTCCTTGAGAATTTGCTTGCGTGATGTGGCAAGCAAAATCTTCCATGCTGATTTATAATCAGGATTCAAGTAGAGTTTTTCAAATTGATTAAAGTACGGAGAACGTGAGCGAAGTGAATCTTGCAGTCCGATTTCACGAGCTACCATCGAATAATCTAAGATTGTTTCAAGTTGAGCAATTTGGTTGAGAAGTAATTCCGGCGAAAGTGTTTCATCGTCACCAATAAATTCAGAATAATCTACCTCTAGAATATCGAGTAGTTCTTGAACTTTTGGATTTTGAGTAATTGCTTCTTGGATTGTTCTTGGAGCGTCAGCAATTTCTTTTATCCACGCTGTTCGATCTTTCCACGATACAGGTGGTTCGCTCAGCAAATTGTGCCATCGTTCTGCAAATTTGCGTTTGTAATATAAATGGGCATCGTCAGAGTTTCCATTTATTTTGTGCATGAAAAAGAACGCTAATTCCTTATGCAAAACTAAATCATCTGGATTAACTCGAAGGGCTTTTTCCCTTAAAAGGCGAATCCCTTCGTTAACCCATTCCCATCGCTCTTCAATCGTATGGGTTGCAACTGAAATGTTGTACGCCATGTTATGAGCGTGAAATACCCATACTTGAGGGAAGCGGGGTTGAAGTTTTGTAATCAAATCTGCATCAGCCATGACTTCAAAGTAGAGCCCATCCTTCTGCATTTGATGGATTTTGATCCAAAGGTAATCTACGAGGAGCCCCCTCAGTGCACCAATAGACATGCCAACCGTGTTAATCCAATCTGGCGCACCATCGACGACGTTATTTGTATATCGAAGTGTATTGTCTTCAGCCTCTCTCAGTATGGAAGGTAGTAACAACCCTCCCGCAGTCACACTTGTGAGTGCGACTCCAGTTGCAATGAGTTGTTTTATTCGGTCTTGAAGCATGAATGTTATATGGGTGAATTGATGCTTTCGTTCACCCTTTTCCACTATAGATTGCTAATTGTCGTTTTTTCAATATGAGGGTTCCAGCGCCAAGAACTGCGCCTGACCAAATCACACCAATTGTAAGAAAACCTTGTAATACTGTTCCCCACGACACAAGCATTCCGTTGACGAGTTCGTTCGTTGGTCTTTGTGATCCAAAGCCACTGAGGCAAAAGACCATCGCTGAAGCAATTGCGTGAACTGTATGTTCAAATGCCCATTGAATTGTTATACCAATATTACTGAAATCAAAATCAGAAGTTGATGGTGGAAAATAATATTCAAGCGATTGCGAAAGGTATGGGGAAAGGGTTCCGCTTGCAAATACAGTCAAGGTAATCATGCAAGCTACAGGAAAGCTTAAGAAAGTCGAAGCCGCGATAGCGAGTGCAGCCAGAAAAGATAATTTGATGAGCAACACAAGCAATGCACGGAAAAAGTTACTTTCGAAGTTGCCAACTCGGTATAGGAGTTGGATGCCATCTTTGTCAAACCGCATTGTGCCTTTGTAGTAATAATTCGGATCTGGTTGCAACAAATTGTAAATAGTAATTGTTAATTCACCATTGTCATCAATCAAGTATGCAGGAACCATGGTGACATGAGTCATCGTTGGAACGTAGGTCACCTTGTGTCTGGTGTTCAAATCACCGTTATACACAAATCCAGCCTCGTACGTTTCTTGTTCATCTGCTGCACCAATATAGAACTTGTATTTGAAGGTAAGCGGAGTGCCAAGTTTTTTGGCTTGCTTTAATCCTTTGAACGTATAGGAATGAGAGAATGCTTCCCCATCTATATTTGCTGGAATAGCCCTTTGCATATCTAAGAATTCTTCTTGGACTTCTTCCCGTAATTTTTGTCTTAATTGAACTTGAATTTGATCAATATCTCGCAGTTCACTATCGGCTTCAATAAGTTCATCTACACGAAAAGAAATCTGTTCATTTGTCAATGTTTCGTAAATCGGGAGAGTTTCTTCACGCGCAGTAAGAATCTCCTCTTCTACGGCTAAGCGATCGAGTTCACCTTGTAAACCTTCTGCAACAGGAGCAGTCCTCATATATTGCAAGTACATAAAGACAGATAATCCCGCAATCGTGAGAATTGCAAAATTCAGAGAAACAATACCTAACCATTTGCCAAATAAATAACCTAGTTTGCTGACAGGCTTAGTGAGTACTTGCCAAATTTGTCTATCACGAATTTCAAAAGCAACAGTAGCACAACCCAGAAAGACTGTAAGGAGTGCGGCAATCACGAATGTCATACCAAGGCTTCTGCTCAACATAGTTTGCACTCTGTGTCTGAGTGGAGATTCTGGGTCGAGCATGATTGGAATCAGAGGTAAAGCGATGAGAAGGATTGTCAAAAATGCAATGGACATCCTCGTACGTGTTGCTTCGAGTAAAACACCACGAGCAATTGCTGGTACTTGCCTTGGAGACCGCAAGAGAAATCGGAAAATTTGCAAAATGAGATGGTAACTGTACCCAAGAATACACATGCCGACGATAACGAGTGATACATCTGGCAACCCAAGGGCTCGAAATACGAACCAACTCGTCGTGCCAAGAAGAATGGAGTATAAAAATGGGAAGAATAATCCCAGCCAGACTGAACTAATGCACCAACCCAATGCGAGAGAACCCCCGATCCATATCAAATTAGGGTCACGTAACAACCAAGTAGGAATCCACCTCGGTATGGAACTCCTGATAAGAAGAGAAGTCGCATCTGCGGGGTTAATCACTCTGCCTTCTTCGTCGAGGAATTTAAAACCTTTTAATCGAACATCTCCAATATCTTTGCCATGAAGTGTTAGAAACCCAGTTTCTTCAATTTGTTCAGCTGCAATTCTAGAGTCTGGACCTATGAGTACCGTAAATATCTCTTCTCGAGTTTCATACAACTGATACGTAGAGAAAAGAGTGGGAATGAGAAGAGCCAATACAGCAATTGAGAGTATCGCGGTGAGAAGTAGTCTTGCATTTCGCTTTTCTTGCCAATATTGCAATTTGCGATGTATAGAGAGTATCGATGTCACTTGTTGTCCTGTGGATGCTCATCCTCTTGGTCATGGAGCAAAGAGTCAATAACAGTTGCATCAGTGCGTTCTGATACTTCTTGCTTTGTAGATGCTTCTTTTGCCTTCTCCTCAACTTCGTCTGCCTTCAAAAGAGTCTTGAGTACTTCTTTTTCTTCATCTTGATGTTGAGATTGCTCGTTTGTTGGTTCTACAGATGCAATTTCTGAAGGGACTGCGTGGTCTATAAGTTTATCGATTAATACATCGCCTTCTTCATCACCTTTAAGGAAAGGAGCAGTTGTTCCGCCCTTTACTCCGCTTGTTTCAATTTTTGCTTCCCTCGCACGGTCAACGATTTCAATAAAGAATGATTCAAGATTCTGCCTTGGCTGTTCTACAGATTCAATCGAAGTGCCTTCCTCCTGTTGAAGGATTTGTTCTATTTTAGAAATTGTGTCATCGTTACGTATTCTTGGTATTCGTATGATGGTGCGATCAGTATCAACGAGTAATTCATCCGCAGTACCTTCGGCATGTATTTTCCCACCATAAAGAATTGTCATACGGTCACAGACATCCTCCACATCGGATAACAGGTGAGAACTCAACAAGATAGTCTTGCCACGCCGTTTAAGTTCGATGAGCAAATCCTTCACTTGTCTTGTACCAATTGGATCTAATCCATTTGTCGGTTCATCAAGAATTAGAAATTCTGGATCGTTAATCAGTGCTTGAGCCAGTCCAATTCTTCGCATCATGCCTTTTGAAAATTCTCCAACATGTCTGTGCGCGACTTGCGTTAGACCAACCATCTCCAATAGTTCTTCTGTACGTCGCTTTCTAATTTTTCGTGTTATGCCATATAGCCTGCCGTAGTAATCAAGTGTTTCGTTGCAATTAAGATAGGGGTAAAGATATGATTCTTCAGGTAAGAAACCAATGAATCGTTTTACAGATACATCATGTGGTTCTCTTCCAAAAACGGTCAGTCGACCTCGTGTTTTGTTAAGTAGCCCGAGAATTAATTTGATGGTTGTACTTTTTCCTGAACCGTTTGGTCCAAGTAAACCAAACAATTCACCCTTCTGGATTTGAAATGAGATGCCATCAACTGCTGTTGCCTTCGTACGCATCCAAAAGTCACGAAAAATTTTCGTCAATCCCACCGATTCAACGATTGTATTTACTGTTGGTTGGCTTGCATTCATAGAGTGATGAACCTTACTCTTGGCGACCCTGCACTGTACCTCCAGTGATTGAAAGTTCTCTTGATGGACCTTCCATATCTATGTCTCGTGCTCGCAATATCCAAGGGTTCATCAAAGCACCTTCTACGATACTTGCAGCTTCTCTAAGTGTAAGGTCATTTCTATGACGGAGTTGAGCGATAGCATCAGAACCAGAAATACCCAACTTGATGGATTGAATATTTTTAGGAACAAAAATAGATTCAGCATCTGCGTTTCCTAATACAGTTGCATACATATCAAGCCACCTACTACGTATGACCAGTTCTGGATGTGCACGATAGGTGGGTAACAAACTTTGGAATCTTTTGAAATCTTGTCCTAAGGTTGTCTCAATTTGAGCTCTATACCCATCAGCAGTTGCAATTCTGTTTGCAACCTTGCCAGAGATCTCATTTGACTGAAGCATTTCGTTAATTTTTCCCAGAGTAGATTGCATAATATCGCTGTCAGAAGCTTCAGCTGCTGTTTCATAGCGATTAATTAATTCGATGAGTTCTCCATATTTTCCACCTGCTGCACCGATGAGTCTTTCGTGAGCTTCTGCAGTTGCTCGTTCAACGCTTGTTTCAGCTTCGATTCGAGCGCTGTCAAAAGCAGCATAAGATTTCTGGATATACAGAGGTGGTTCTGGTTCGCTTGGAATAGTGACATCTGAAATTCGAATACCACAGTCCAATTGATGTAGTAATTGTTGTGCTTCAATACGAATAAGTGAACGGAGTTCTTCCAGTGGTTTATCGAGAAGGTCTTCAAGAGTCAGTTTGCTAACGATATGCACAAGTGATTGTTCAAGAATAATTTCTACAATATTACTTCCAAAAGAATCGGGTACTTCTGTGGCATATTGAATGGGGTCAATTATTTCCCATTCTGCTTCAACTTCAATGTGGACTAAATCACCATCTCTTGTTAGTAAGGATCCATCCCTTCCTGGAATCAGACCGTCACTTGATGATGCTTTGCTAATGCGTTGCTCTGGACTTAAACGAGCATCAATGCGTGGTTTGAATACACTGCCAATGTCCGCTTCTCGGTTTTGTGATTTGTAAATTTCGAACCCGCCAATTGGAGGTGGCCAATTCAATTGCAACCCCGGTGATAACCCCTCATCATTGATGATGGCACCGAAGAAAGTGCTCACTCCAGTTTGTGATTCTTCAACAGTTCTAAAGCCAGAGATGAGGTACAGCACGACGAGTACAATCATCACTCCTTGAAGCGCACGAAAACTAAGTCGCAGTGAATCAGTGAGTGAGCGATGAGCGGTTTCCATCGCATCTTTAATATCCAGTGACGAATCCGCATCAGTGTTTTGAACGACAAACTGAGCAGATGCTTCTCTGCGTTTATCTTCTTCAGAATTGTAATTGTTCTCTGTCATTTAATCATTTTCAATCATTGATTCTGCAGGTTTTGGAATTGTGTCGGAAGTTGCTTGATTTATGTTGAGTAAGTGCCAAGGAGCAATATCAGATTCAAGTACTAAGGTAGTATTTCTTGAAAGCGCAGTTTCAACAGCATCAAGCCATGCTAAGAAAATAGCTAATTCTTCATCTTTGCCCATTTCTTTGAGATATTCAGCTGCTTGAGCTTCGCCTTCTGCTCGGATATCTTCAGCTCTCTGGGAAGCAAATGCCATAATTTTGTTGTGCTTTGCCAATGCTTCAGCGCGAATTGCTTCTGCATCTGCAGCTCCTTTTGCTCGTCGTTGTTCAGCAAGTGTATCTCTGCGAGCCTGCATCCTTTTTAAAACAGCGGTTGTTGTTTTAGGCGGGAGCAATAGACGGTTGATGCCGACTGAAACAGGAACAATTCCAGTTCGATGAAGCATACTCAACTTATTTAAAATGTCTCCCTCTGCTTTTGATAGTTGGTTTGTTTCACCTGTGAGTTCATCGAAGGAATACCCACTCAATACAGTCAGAGCATCACGAAACTGACTGTCAATAGCGTTCTTTGCTACGTCGGTATTTCCATATGCCCGGTAAAATTGAAGTGGAGCAAGTCCTTCTCGTTCAACTTGCCAAAGCAAAAAAGCTTTGACAACGATTTGTTGTCCATCAGATGTCTGTAACATTTCAAGGGGTGACTGATGGATTTTTAAACGAGTGTCAATGATTGCTATCGAATCAGCAAAAAAGGGTAGCCTGAAGTGCAATCCTGGTTCCCGAATAATACTTGCTTCAGAAGTTTCTCCAAACCTACTTTGTATTCCGACCTCATGGAAAGAAATGGTGTAAGTCATGCTGAATAGAAGTAAAATGCAAAGAATTGCAAGTCCTGCAGCGATGACTATTGGACGTCTCATCTTATTGTTCTCCTTCACCGGATTCAAGAGTGTCTGCGAAATTTAATAATGGGTTAATGTCACGAAGTTCAACATCAATATTGAGTTTTGCGGGATCTATTCCAATGACATATTTGCGAATACTTGGTAAGTTTCGAGCGAGTACGGACATGTACATTCGCTGCTTGTATAACTCAGGGGCAGCTTGAAATGCTGCCATTTGTCCACGAACTCGACTGGATCTTGACCAAGTGTCCATGAGCGTGGTCCATCGTTCAACTCTGGCATTACGAATTTGAGCATTGGCTCTTCCATTTCCGTTCTGTATTAATGCAAGTGCTCTCTCTTCCAATTGTTGTACTTGGTCCGAAGCAGCAATTTGCTCAGTTGTTGAGGAGGTGTTATCTCTTCTAAGAGCATCAAGCGATCTTTTGGCGTCATTAAATTGTGCAACCGCCTCAATAAGATCATCTACCAATTCGGAGTTACCCACAGTTCTTGTAAGTAAGGCTTCTGCATGTGCAGATGCAGCAGAAATTAATCTCTCTTCACCCTGCTTGGCTACGGATAGTTCCTCAAAACTATCTGCGGCATCTCCCGCTGGTGAAATCAAAGGTAAATCAACAGCAACCACTTCAACCCCACTCTGATGTAAATTCAATGCCGATTGAATCTTTTGTCCTGCGATTGCTGAAAGCGTACCCCTGTTTGAACCAAGAATATCATCAAGTTGTAATGTTTGGAACATCTCAGTAAGCACGTTTTGTGCAATTGCAAGGAGAGCCAACTCTCGAATTGTTTTTCGTGAACGTCTATCGATTTTGTCTGAGCCAAACTGAAGCCAATCTAAAAAACCATCTTGGGCAATTCGATATTGCAGTACCGCTTGAATATCGACGAGTGAGAGCAGGTCATCGCTAATGGATTCTGTTGCCCCCTGTGAATCATTCACAATAAACGGAAGTGGTCTTGTGACTGCATATTTATTGAAGTCATCAGTCCACAGGATGACTCTTCGTTCATCCTTCCATGTAAATGTCAGTGGAAGATGCCTGATTTGGGTGACATTTTCTGATATCGCACTTTCAATCGGCCATGGCCACTTGAACATTGGACCTGGAGAATGAACTTCACCGACTATTGCTCCCTGGCGAATTCGAACCGCTTGTTGGGTTGGCTCGACAATGACCAAAGTACTCATTGCAAAAAGAACAAAAATGCCTAATCCAATAAGCCACATTGCAGAATGAACAAAAAGTTGGTACCCCCAAGAACTTGTGATGTCGAAACCAAATTGGTAGTTAACAGCTTCGTTGATGGAGCGAACCAGAGAGTCTGGCGATGCGAATAAACTTAGAGATTTTGAATCAAAAGCAGGTCGAGGTGACTCGCCATGTAGCCTTGGTCTATATAGATTTAGAACAAAATTAATAAGAATTTCTGCAGCAACTGCAAGCATGAAAATTGGAATCGCCCAACAGACAACTTGCAAGACTTCATTGTTATCAAAAAATCGAAATAGGAGTCCTACTGAAACGGCGAGTAGTAGAATTGCATTTCCAACCATCCACGCTGAACCACCGCGTAAGTTCGCCCATGCAGGAACTTTTGACATTCCAGAAATAAACCTTGAAAAAATGAAACTTATGAGGACAAACACCAGAGAAACAGCGAGCGCCCAACCTATGTAAGAAGTGTGGGTTACGAAGGTTCGTAGGGCATCTTCTTGATGATCCAATCGATTCAGATAGCGAAGAAGTGCAATGCCTATCAAAATGAGCGTTGACACAATAACCAAACTGAAAATCGGCATGACCCACCGGTGAATGAGTTTTAATCGTGAGGCTGCTGGTCTCACAGTATCCCCCGCAGTTTCAAACATAGATGTATGCTCTTCTCCGACTAACTCAGTCTCTTCCAATGCTTCGAGCAATTGCATTTTCTCTTGATAAAAGAGAATGATGAGCCCTAGCCAAACAAGAACACCCGTCCAGACGAAGAAAGACGCGAATACAAACGCTGTACTTCCAGAAAACAACCCAAAAACAAGCAACGTTGTTGCAAATGCAAATTGAATTATTAGTCCCGTAAGGGCCGTTGTAGCGGCTCTTTGGCAGGCATGGTGGTCAACTCTCATATTTTCTACTACTACCTTTTTTAACGCTCTAATCTACTAAATGGGGAAGAAACGTAGTTCATTATGGTTTATTCTGTTAGGTCTACGAACATAAAGACAATCACGTTCGTTCAAGGTTCGGCAGATTATCATGATTTGGTCTACCCTGCCCTCTTTTACGCCAAAATCCTATGTTGACCCAAATCCTAACAATAGCCAGAAACACCTTTTTTGAGAGTATTCGACAGCCAATTGTCCTTGTGTTGATACTTGCAGCAACGCTTTTGCTGCTATTTGCAAGCCCCCTTTCGGCCTTTACCATGGAAAACGATCAGAGAATGTTGATTGATATTGGCCTTGCGACCGTGTTTATGATTGGCATGCTTCTCTCCATCTTTGTCGCAAGCACAGTACTTGGGGAGGAAATCAGGAATAAAACGACTCTAACGATTATCTCTAAACCAATCGGACGACCTCAATTCGTTATTGGTAAATTCATTGGAGCGGCTTTTGCTATTAGTTTATCGACCATGTATGTCGCGTTGATTTTTCTTCTTGTTGATCAACAAGATGTATTTCAAACTGTTCGAACCCCTGTTCATCTTCCTGTACTGCTCTTCGGTTTACTCAGTCTCGGAATTGGAACAGCAATTGCAATTTGGTGTAACTACTTTTATGGATTTGTATTTTCAAGTACGTGGATTTGCATTACAACGCCCCTGCTCTTCCTTGCGTATCTTCTTACCCTGAACTTTGATCCTGATTTTTCAACACATCCAATTTGGGTTTCGTTCAAGCCAGATATTTGGAAAGCAATTATTTCCATCTTGGTTTCAGTATTAATTCTTGGAAGCGTTGCGATTGCGGTTTCTACTCGGCTTAGCCAACTTGGAACATTAGTCGCAACACTTCTACTCTTCTTTGTTGGAATGATGTCAGATGCTTGGTTCGGGAAACCCGCGTATGAACTAGAACAATTATGGCTTGACCGTGCGGAATTAGATGGCAACACCATCATTGTCGAGCATGAACGAACGATGTTAAAAACAAATGGTGACACTGAAATTGTTGTTACTGAACGCTTAACTGCAAAAGAGGGAATTGCATTATCTGGGTATGCGACTGGAATGGAATATACGACTTGGATTAGTTGCAAGATTGGCGGTGCAGTTATTCCTAATTTTCAAGTCCTCTGGCTTACAGATGCACTGACACAGGAGAACGTGATACCAAATCGATATGTTGTTCGAACAACAAGTTATGGAATCCTGTACATCGTTGCCGCAATCTCAGTTGGAATTGTCTTGTTTCAACGCAGAGAAGTGTCATAGGAATGTCAACTCATTCCAAAAGTATTGAAATACTCGGAGCGAATGAGCATAACTTAAAGAATGTGACCATTTCAATACCAAGAGATAAACTCATTGTCATTACAGGAGTCTCTGGTTCTGGAAAAAGTTCATTGGCTTTTGATACTATCTTTGCCGAGGGTCAACGAAAATACATGGAATCGCTTAGCTCGTACGCAAGGCAGTTCCTTAATCAGATGGACAAGCCGGAAGTGGAGTCAA
>Ga0066376_10001482_pt1 | contig 22756 bp, 15 predicted proteins | sample Knorr_S15_td_Bot_FD_77009 | JGI IMG/M metagenome (GOLD analysis project Ga0066376, IMG submission 77009) | Marine microbial communities from Southern Atlantic Ocean transect - Knorr_S15_td_Bottom_ad_5009_LV_A | ecosystem: Environmental > Aquatic > Marine > Oceanic | place: Southern Atlantic...
ATGTTCTTAACAAAGTATCTGCGACGAGTAAAAAAGCAGGGTCCGACAATTCAATTGCGGGAGCAAGCTGGGCAGCCAAGTTTTCCCAATGCCGTTTTGCAATTGGAATGCGGGTTATCGTTAAAAGTTCTTTCTGAGCCCATTTTTGCAAAGGAAGACCGCCCTGGGAGGCGTCGGCAATTTCTACTAAGCTGAGAATGGAAAGCAAAGCGTCCAGTTTTTTTACGGCATCCTTCGCTTGGAAATAATTGAGCCGGGCTAGGCTGATTCCTCTCAATTCCGGCCCGTGCACCCTAGGAATCCAAATAACATTTGATTCATTAAGCCAATCGGTGGCACTTTGGATGAGCTTCCCTTGCGGCGAATGGGGTTGTTGCCGCTTTTCTCCTAGGCCATCCAATGTCAGCATCACGGCGAAGAGTTGCTCGTCCAGTGCGGGGCTTTGCAAGAATCCTTTAACCGACGCACACCAATTTTCCCCTAGTGGTAGGCCGCCAAAATAATGCGCTTTGGTTTGCAATAGGCGGCAACGTTTTTTTAATTCCGGCGTGGTGAAATGACTTGGGAGTTTGGCAAGGGCCGTGGCCAGGCGTTTTTGGTCACCTACATTTTTGGAAGGGATGGATTCCAAATAGGGAAGTAAATCGGCCAAGTCCTTTTCACTTCCTTTCCATGTCGTCAGAGTTTCCATTACCGCGCGGCTGGAATTCCAAGCCGTGACTCCTCCGTGATGGAGGATGAAAAGCATTCCTGGGGCCACTTGCATGGCGCCGTAATCCAAATGTCTTCGGTAACCCTCCGTTAAGGTGGCCCGGCGCTTGGCGGTAGTCGGGTCTAGTAATTCCCAAGCTGACAAGGATGGGATGAGGACTTCATTGCGGGCTAGGATTCCTGGGTGGCGTTGAGCGGGAATGCCAACTCGGTCGAATAGGGGCGGGGATTGCCGACGGCGCGCACTATTGCCGAGTAGAGGTAAATAAACTGCCGCCAAGCCAGACATCCAAACGCCATTTCCCACTGAGCCGAGTAGATGTCTAAGGGGTCCAGCCAGCGGATCCTCCTGAGGCCATTGGGCAAGCGCTAGACCGGTTCGAGTGACCAAGATTTGTACACTTTTGCCGTCCATTGGTGCCACGATTAAAGTTTGGCCTTGTCGCAACATGGGTCCATTGGCGAAGGATTCTTGACGAATGGCTTCGCGGCCGGTTTGAAAAGTTTTGACCGAAGTCCGGGGGTAAACTCGTGTCCATTGAGCCATCCCCGTGACAGGGTCCAAGGCACAAATTGCGCCTAAGTTGGTGGCGACGACCACGCTGTCGGCTTGGACCAAGGGCGGTGCACACGCAGTTTCACGAATGATGTTGCCAAACAAATTGCTTTCTTGCTGACCCGAAACCAAGAAGCGTTTCCAAATGGGTTTGCCGGTGGCTAATTCTAAGGCGACTAGAGATAAATCCAGGGTGCCCATGGCATCGTAAAGTGGCAGGAAAACCCGCCCATCACGAACCGCCGGTGGGGCGGCAGCAATGGAGCGGGGGAGAGGATTCATTTCCGTTTCCCATGGCACCTCCATTTTCCAAATAACTGCACCGCTGTGGACATCCAAGGCGTAAAGGCGGCGAGCGGGAAGAATACGTCGGACGGCGATGTTGAGTCGGCGCTCTTGCCTGCCTAAAGGAATGGGTTCCTGAAGGACCACCAAGAGCAGACCGTCGGCCACCACCGGAATTAAAAGAGTGTCGGGACTCGCTCCTGCGAAACGAGTTTGTAATTCAACCGGCGATAGGTTCTGCCACCCTTGGGGGCCGACGTAATTCCACACCGATTTCCCCGTGGAAAGCCGGATAGCGGTGACTTCCACGCCATTGGTCACGAAACCAATGCCGTCGGCAATGGCCATGCGATGCATGCGCGCCACTCCTCCGAAGCGAGGATTTTGAAAAGTAAAATTCCAAGCCGGTTGCAAGTCTTTGGCATGGAGTAAGGGCAAGCGAGAATCTTGCATTGAATCCACTTGTGGTAAATAAATTCCACCGGCACCTTTTTCGCCCAGAGCGTAGCCACGGTCGGCGCGCAACTCGGCCAAAGCTAGGTTTGCTTGTTGGCCGGCAGGCAGACCGGCGAAATGTTGCGCCACTTGAATCAGTTGTGCTTCTTGAGGTGGCAAGATGGCGGCAAGTAAGGCTTCATTTGCTGGCTTGGCCAACCAGAATTCACGAGCCGTTTGGGCGGCCGTAGGCAGAGCCACCATTTTCTGGTGCGCCAACCATGCAGCACCGACAAAAATTGCTGGGTCAGGAGTTTCCACCAAGGTGGCGGGGTCACCGCCAAGGATAGGCTGCAAAATATGAATGGCGGATTGGGGGTGGTCAGATTCACTCAGTGCATCGGCTTCGCGGAATTTAGCCGGCAAGGACCGGTCCACCGGGATGGTCACTCCAATTTCATCCTCAACTTGGCATAGAGCAAAAACAGCCGCGGCAAGAATCATGAAAGGTCCCCCCATTTTCTTAGCAACCACTCTGTGCAGGCTAAGCCCAAGAATAAGAACAACCACGGTAAAGATTCCAGCGGGTCTTTTTCTGACGCAAGGACTCGAGTTCTTTTTTCGGAACCATCCATTGATTTGAATAATTCCGCCGCTTGGCCGGGGGAAACAAGGCGTCCGCCAGTAGCCTCGCAAAGCTGTTTTAGCGCGACGGCGTCCTGGGAAGTGTCCGCCATTTCTAACTCAGGGAAAGTCACTCTGACGCGCACACTGGCCAAAGTTTCACCATCTGGAGTTTGGTCCTTTGTGAAACGCAGTTGTTGTAAACCCGGGGCGGTAGGTCGGATGCGCCCGCGGTAAGAACCGGGGTTTTGATGGTCGGGGCTCAGTTGAATGGGTTGAGGATTTCCGTCGGCGAAAATGGTGATGCCGTTAGCGTAAATTTTAGGTTGCCAACTTTCGTCCAAAATTCGGGCTTGGATTTCAATGGCATCGCCGACGTCCACTTGGGTGCGGTCGGTATTGAGCTGGACTCGGCCGTGGTCGCCGCGCAAACGAGCCGAGGCTAGGTAGCGCAACACCCCGCGCCACAATTGCTCCAACACGGTTTCGCCACCGGGAAAACGCCACCGCCAAGTTTCATCGGTGCCCAACCAACCGACCCGTCCTTCTGGATAGGGCCCGACCGCCAGAATGATTCGAGGCGTGGCAGCACCTTCCGGCGAGGCGGCGGTGAGCCAGGCTTGGGCACCGGGGCGCAATTGGCCGATGGGTTGATACCAATAAAGAGCTTCGGCGGATTCCCAAAGATGCAAATTTTCGGCGGGGTCCGAGGTTAGGAATACCGCCGCGGCGGGTCGTTGCGGGTCGGCCGGAACCGGTTGGAAGGGGAAGGTGGCCTGGGGGGGATCATTGCTGAGATAAACCGGCAGTAATTCCTCAATGGGGGAACCTCGGAAGGCCGACGGGTTGTGCTTAGGTCCAGCCATCATCAAGAGTCCACCGCCGTGTTGAACGAATTCGGCAACGGATTGCAAAAACCGCGCCCCATCTTGAGGGTCAGTGGCGAATTGGCGGGGGTCTACATCGCCCAACAAAACCACGTCGTAGTTTTCCAATAACTCTTCCGACGTCAAGGGCAGCCGACGCAGGGCCGGAACGCCCCGACTATGTTCTTGCTCAAAGTCAGTATGCCGTGCCGCCGTTAACCAGCAGGTGGCGACTACATCGCGGGTGGCACGCAAGAGCCGATTTTTGAGATAGCGGTATTCCCAACGAGGTTCGCCGTCTACATAAAGCACGCGGATTTTGACCGGGTCCACCGTCAACGAAAAAGCCACCCGATTGTCCTGCAATGCGGATTCTCCGGCTACTGCATTGGCTTCGGCGAACAATTGAAATTCTCCGGCTTCTTCAAAGCGATGATTGAAGTTGATTAAAGTACCTTTGGAATTCACCGCCGGAATCCGAATGGTTTGAAAAATGCTCCCGTTTTTGTCCTGCAAATGGACTTGGGTTTTTTTGCCCACCGCGCCGCCAACGCCGCGCAGGCGTAGTCGAAAAATCCCTTCATCTCCAACCAGCAGGAATTGTGGACTTTGGACCCGTTCCAAAATAAGGTTGGGCGCCGCTCGTGTTTCGCCAAAGCCAATGGCGTCGACTCGAATTCCACCAAGAATGAGTTCCTGAGTCAAATGCAAGTAACTGAGTCCTTCGTTGCGACGCCCATCACTGAAAAGAACAATCCGGCGCAATGCTTGGCCGCGATTTTCTTTTAATAGAGAATGCATTGCCGACGCCGTTGCCGAAGATGTTCCGGCGGCAGTGAGGCCGCTGCCATCAACGGCGGTGGAATCTAAACTTTGCGCGAAAGACCAAGCTTTCAGGTCATACCGCTCATTCAGGGCGAGACATTCTGGATTCCGAAGTAATTTTTGCATAGCGGCAAGCCGAGATTCTCCCGCCACGTCCACTCGTTGCATCGAAGCGGAGTCATCCAAAAGAAAAGCCATGGCGGCTGGTTCGTCCAGAGTTTGGTCTTTGCGGAAAAAGGGACCCAAGACGAAAAACAGGGCAACCCCCAAGAGACTTATGCGCAGCACACTCAATGTGATGCGTAAAGACTTAGCGCGGCGGGGGGAGCGGTATGCCCAAACCACTAGCCCAATGATGGTGGGCAAAATGAGAAGTCCGCTGACCCACATCGGCAACGGGAATTGAAAATCCAAAATCTGCCAGTTCAAGTTCATCCGCGCCTCCGGTCTAAATAGGCCGCCAATGTGGTTTCTCCAACTAAAGAAGTGAGGGCAAGCAGAAAAAGCCAAAGTCCCCATGATGGCGGGGAGGGGCTTTTGGCGAATTGAAAATCACCCGAAGTTCGGTTTTGCGGTAAGTAAGGTTCTAGTTCGGCCACCGCAAGAGTGGCGGGTTGGCTTTCCTCAGCCGGCACCGAAACTGCAAACAGCATTTCCCAAGCATGCTCTCGGCTTTGTTCATCCAGGGTATAGCCAAATAATTTCCAAATTCCGGGGGTAGGCAAATGGTCCAAGAGCCGAGTGGGTGTTTGGTTTGAAATTTCTGCGGGCAAAGTAAGCCGTTGATTTCCTCCGGCTGGGTTTTGCAACTGAAGTTGCATGAGGCCGGCCGGAAGGATGACTTCGAGTGGGTCTCCGCATACTCGATTGAGAATGGCGGACGGTCCTTTGGATAGAAATTGAATAAGGTCGAACAGGAACGGCAGTGTCCCGCCCGGGAATTGTTCCATGCTGTTGTGCTCGGGATCTGGGAAAGCAGTGAGCACCGCAATGGTGCCGCCTTCGCTTCGCCATTCCACCAAGGCGGGTTGACCGCTTAAGCTAAGCGCGATTTGGACTGGCGGGGATGTCGCCAAAATCTCCACCGGGAGCCAGGCTTGGAAGGGGACCTCGGTGAGCAAGGGTTGCCATTGGGGGTCCTGGAAAAGTCTGAGTGCCGCGTGGTCCGGATTTTCAATGACCAAGGAAGCACTCGGATTGCCATATTGTCTTTCGCTGACTTTCACATGTCCCGACGAAAGCAGGTTGAGTAGTTGGTTGGCTAAACCCGACGTGGTGGGTAAGAGCAGTAACTTGCCTCCTTGATGCACGAAATTTTTAATCAGGTCGGCGGCTTGCACGGCCTGCTTGTTGGGGCCAATTAAAACCAAGATGGGGACGTCCTGCAAATCTTCTTGGCGCAAAGAAGCATCTTCTAAATCCACAATTTCCCAAGGAGCTTGAGAATCCAAATCTAAAAATCCTCGGACCGATTGAGCCGCTAATGCGCCAGTGGCTAAATGTTTACCATGCAAGGCCACTTGATGGGGGTGGGTGGTTTCAAGAACGGTAAAAGCTCGGTTGTCGGCCACTAGTCCGTCACCCCCTAATCGGAATTCAACCCCCAGGAATCCTTCGGCGGCGGCCATCCAATCTTCAGTGGCGGTGGCGACTCCTTGCTGGGACAGGGTGATTTCTTGCGTTCGGGTGGTTTTTCCATTTACGATAAACGTGCCTTGGACTGCGCGGGCTGGACCAGAGTTTTGGATTTTGGCGCGGAAAGAAACCCAATCTCCTAAGCCGACTTGGGTTGCGGAAAGTTCCACATCGACCCGGGCGTTTGGCAACCGTTCTTCCTGAACAGAGACCACCCGCCAATCTAGAGATTGCAAAGGTGCCAGAGTAGATTCCAAATCTGACCGAGCCCCCCAAGTAGAGGCTTGCAAATCAGAAATCAGATGGACTCGGGTCGGCAATCCTTGTTGGGTAAAGGTGCGCGCGGCAACCTCCGCTAACTTGATGGCGGATGGCCACTGCGCTTTTCCAAATTGCCCCAAGCTCTGCTCAGCCAAGGCAGCCCGCACCACGCCCGGGTCACCGGCGGCCAATCGTTGTGCCGGAATGCCAGCCAAAATGAGCGCCGCTTGGTCCCCTTGACTTTGTTTGAGTGGACCAAGAATAGCTTCGGCTTCTTGCAAAGCTCGTTCCCATGGAATCCCGGCCTTGCCTTCCCACTGCATGGAAAGGGAGGCATCTAAAACCAAAACCTCTGCCCGGGCGGTCCGGGTTTGCACCAACGCCGCGTCTTTTGAAGTTGGCCCAGCAAGGGCAATCAAAAAAGCCACCACTGCAAGAGTGCGCAAAAGGAGCAGTAGCCAATCTTGGAGCCACACCCGTCGGCGTTGTCGTTTGATAGCCCGAAGTAAAAAGTCCATCGCGCCAAATGGAAGCCGTTGATAGCGACGACGATTTAACAAATGAATGATGATGGGCAAAAAGGCCATCGGCCACCACGCAAAAATTTCAGGGCGCAGAAAATTCATCGGCCTGCCCTCCGATGACGCTTCGTTCTTTTAGAAAGAAGTTTTCGAATGCCGACCTCAAAGGGTAGGTCAGTGGAAAGTCTAAGGAAGTCGGCATTTAAAGAGCGCAACCCAAGGCGCAACTCCTGAGCATGGTTTTCAAACTCTTCCAAGTAAGCGAGTCGGATAGCGCGGGGGTCCGCAATGAGAGAATCCTCTCCTTCTAAATCCAAGAATCGGGTGCTTCGGCCAAAAGGAAAGTCAATTTCCGCTGGGTCCAAAATGCGTAACACGATGAGGTCATGGCCGCGGTGCAAAACCTTGGCGGCGGCTTGAATCATGGTTTGAGGGTTGCCCAAACAATCTCCAATCCAAATGACCAAGCCGCGCTTGGTTAATTTCTCTAAACAACTTTCCAATGCGAGTGCGCCGTCATCTCCACCTTGGGCTTGGGTTTGTTCCAGAGCTTGAAAAACGTTTTGTCTTTGTGCATCCCCACGGCGGGGGGGTAACCATTCTTGCAACCCGCTATTGCCAGAGATACCTAAGGCGCATTTGTCATTTTGCATCCACAAAAGCTGAGTCAGCGCCGCCGCTAACCAAGTGGCATATTCCCATTTGCTCCACGCCAATGAGGAGTAATTCATGGAGGCGGAAGCATCCACCACAATGGCGGCGGTTAAATCGGTTTCTTCCTCATATTGGCGCACAATGTTCCGATCACTACGCGCCATCAACTTCCAATCTAAATGGCGCAAGTCGTCGCCCGGAACATAAGCTCGGTGCTGGGCGAAAGTGGTGCTGGCCCCATGCAAGGATGAGTGGTGTTGGCCACCGGTCAATCCTTCGACGGCGGTGAGGGCTCGGATTTCAAGCCGAGCAAGGCCGGCAAGGCGCTCAGGATCCGACGCCAGCGACACGGTCCTGGTCGAGTGCGCTAGGGTGGGAATCCACCTGGTCTAGAACTTGATCAATGATGGCGTCGGCAGTGATGCCTTCCGCCTGGGCCGCAAAGTTGGGCAAAATACGGTGCCGCAAAACAGCCGGCGCCACGGCGGCGATGTCTGCGGTGGAAACATGATGACGGCCTTGCAATAAGGCCCTTGCTTTGGCGGCTAGAACCATGTTTTGCGAAGCCCGTGGGCCGGCGCCCCATTGCACCCATTGTTTGACCGACGGCAACGCTTCACTCTCTTTCGGCCGTGTGGCCCGAGCCAAGGCAACGGCGTACTCAAGGACAGAGTCCGCAATCGGCACAGTACGCACCAAACCTTGGAGCTGCATCAAGTCTTGAGCATTCAGCACCGGATGCAGTTCCGCTTCTTCGGCGCCGGTGGTGCGTCGCAAAATTTCGGCTTCTTGTTCTGCTTGCGGGTAGTCCACTTTAATGAAAAACAAAAAACGGTCCAGCGCCGCTTCCGGAAGCGGGTAAGTCCCTTCTTGTTCAATGGGGTTTTGAGTAGCCAACACAAAAAACGGTTCCGGGAGTGGCCGACTTTTCCCTGCCGCAGTGACTTGCCGTTCTTGCATGGCCTCCAATAAGGCCGCCTGTGTTTTGGGAGGGGTGCGATTGATTTCGTCGGCCAGCAAAACTTGTGTGAACACCGGACCCTGGTTGAAAGAAAAACTCCTCTCCCCAGTTTCAGGATCCGTATGCAAAACTTCGGCGCCAGTGATGTCACCGGGCATGAGGTCGGGAGTGAATTGAATGCGGCGGAAATCCAGATCTAGGGTTTTGGCCAAAGTGGAAATCAGCAGGGTTTTAGCCAAGCCAGGAACACCTACCAAGATGGCGTGGCCACGGGCGGCGATGGCCAAAAGGAGTTGCTCAACCACTTCTTCTTGGCCCACAATGACCCGTCCAATTTCTTGGCGAATTTGCTGGAATGCCTGGGTGAAATGCTCGGCGGCTTCAAGGTCGTTTTGGGGATGGGGGTTCATTCTTCTGATTTACGGTTCTCAAGTCCGTATTGCTCTAAAAGTTTTTCATCTTTTTGCGGGTCATTGAGGGTGAATTCCAAGACTCGGGCATTTTCCACCATGGTTTTTTCGGCAAGGACCGCTCTTTCACGGTCCTCCTTGGCCATTTCGCGGGCCTGGAAAAATTCGGAGATGGAGGGGACCAGCACAAAAGCGCCAGCGGAGAAGGCGGCCAGCCAAGCCAAAGTGAGTAAGGCCTTGCGGCGGGCGGCGTCCCCGAAGGGTTTCATTTGGCGCGTCCGTAGCGGGCGGAGTCACCCAGCCATTCTTCAATCCGCAACAGCTGATTGTATTTGGCAACCCGGTCACTGCGACAAGGGGCACCGGTTTTGATTTGACCGGCGCCGACGGCCACCGCTAAATCCGCGATGGTGGTGTCTTCGGTCTCTCCGGAACGATGCGAAATCACCGCGGTGTATTGAGCTTCTTTGGCAATGTCAATGGCCCGCAAGGTTTCACTTAAAGTGCCGATCTGGTTGACCTTAATCAAAATGGAGTTGGCTTGATTGCCGAGTATGCCTTTCAGTAAGCGCTCTGGATTGGTAACGAACAAATCATCGCCCACCAGTTGAATGTCATCCAATTCTTCGGTGAGGTCTTTCCAGCCTTCCCAATCATCTTCGTCTAAACCGTCTTCGATGGAAACAATGGGGTATTTCGCGCACCAATCTTTGTAAAAGCTGATGAGTTCGGTGGAACTCAATTGCTTGCCTTCAAAGTGATAAGCGCCGTCTCTATAAATTTCGGTGGCGGCTACATCTAAGGTGATGGCCATCTGTTGTGGCCCGGCTTTGAGGCCGGCGTCGGCAATGGCTTCCAAAAGTAATTCCACGGCGGCTTCATTGGAGCTGAGGTCGGGGGCAAAACCTCCTTCATCACCAATGCCGGTGGAAAGTCCTTTCTTGCGCAACAGGGCTTTGAGGGCGTGATAGGTTTCGGCACACCAGCGCAGGGCTTCGGAAAAACTCGGCGCGCCCCACGGTTGAATCATAAATTCTTGGAAATCCACGTTGTTGTCAGCGTGTTCTCCACCGTTCAGCACATTCATCATCGGCACCGGCAGGCGATTGGCGCCGGAGCCGCCCAGATAACGGAAGAGCGGCAAGCCGGCGTCGTCGGCAGCGGCATGCGCGTTGGCCAGCGAAATGCCTAATAGGGCATTGGCGCCGAGGCCGGACTTGTCCTTAGAACCGTCCAATTCCAAGAGTGCCCGGTCCACTTCTTCTTGTTGGTCCGCATCCATGCCGTCCAAGTGGGGGGCGAGGATTTCATTCACGTTGCGTACCGCTTGGGTGACCCCTTTGCCGAGGTAGCGGTCTTCGCCATCCCGCAATTCCAAGGCTTCATGGGCGCCGGTAGAAGCGCCGGATGGAACCGCCGCCCGGCCGCTGGCACCGGTGGATAAATCCACCTCAACTTCTAGAGTGGGGTTGCCGCGAGAATCCAAGATTTCCCGGCCGTGTACACGAATGATTTCCGACATGGTTTGTTGAGCAGGACAGGAGTAATCCTATCGCGGCGATGCGATAATCTTCGCCCCCAATTGGGTGAGAACCATGATAAATATTGCAGGGCTGGATTACCGCTACGGTTCCCAAATCCTTTTTGACGATGCCGGCGCAAAGGTGGAGTCAGGATGGACGGTGGGGCTGATTGGTCCCAATGGTTCGGGCAAGACCACCCTGTTTCGGCTGATTACCGGGGAAGAGCATCATGAGGTGGGGGAAGTGGCGGTACCGTCGCAATCCCGGATTGGTTATTTTGACCAAAAAGTCGGCGAAATGAGGGGCTGTGACGTGGTTGAGCAAGCCATTCGTAGCGCCGGCCGAGTGTCTGATTTGCGCCAAATCTTGGTGGATTTGGAGCATGACCTTGGTGACCCGGATAAGGCCGACGACTTGGACCGCATCATGGCCCGATACAGCCGGGCTCAAGCTGAATTCCAGGTTCTTGGCGGTTATGACATTGAACCGCGGGCGCGTGAAATTCTGGGCGGCTTAGGTTTTTCGAAGGAACGGATGCATGAAGATGTGGCGGTCCTTTCGGGGGGCTGGAAAATGCGCGTCTCTTTGGCGGGGGTTTTGCTTCAGCAACCGGACATTTTGTTGCTGGATGAACCCACCAACCACTTGGATTTAGAAACCATTCTTTGGTTGGAAGGCTTTATTCGAGAATTCCGTGGCACCGTATTGATGACTTGTCACGACCACGAATTTATGAATCGGGTGGTGGACCGAATTATGGAAATTGATGAAGGGAAGTTGCGGCTTTTCCCCGGTGACTATGATTTTTACTTAGCCCAAAGAGCTTTGGAGGATGAGCAGCGTCACGCGGCTTTTTCGCGGCAACAAGGCCACATTGAGCGTGAGATGCGTTGGATTAATTCCTTTCGTGCCAAGGCTCGGTCAGCTAGCCAGGCGCAAAGTCGGCTGAGGGCTTTGGAAAAGTTGGACAAATTGGAAGTGCCACGCAGCCGCCGCAAGAAAGTAGTGTTTCGGATTCCACCCACGACTCGTTCGGGCAACGACATTTTCGTCGCCGATGAAATCACCAAATCTTACGGGGATTTGGATGTACTTTTGGGGCTGGATTTTCACTTGCGGCGCCAAGAACGGTGGGCGGTCATGGGAATCAATGGAGCTGGAAAATCCACCTTGTTGAAAATCATTCATGGTGATGTGCAACCAGATTCCGGCAAATGGAAGCTAGGTGCCTCATTGAAAGTGGGTTATTTCGCCCAGCATTCCACCGAGTTACTTCATCCCAAAGAAACGGTCATCGGCACCATGCAAGCAAAGTTTTCTGGAGATTCCATCGGCGCTTTGCGCAAGTGTTTGGCAGGATTTGGCTTTGATGACATCGATATGGACAAGGTCACTTCGTGGCTGTCGGGTGGTGAAAAGTCCAAGTTGGTGATGGCGCTCATGTTGTTCCGTCCGCCCAACTTTTTGATTTTAGATGAACCCACCAACCACCTGGATGTGGAATCCAAGCAATCTTTGCTGGATGCCTTAGACCGCTATGACGGCACCATCATTTTCGTCAGCCACGACCGGCACTTTTTAGAAGCGGTAGCCAACCATGTTTTGGAAATTGACGGCGGCGTGGCGACCGCCTATCGCGGCAGCTACCACCAATATGTCCAGCAATCTGGTCACGCCGCCCCTGGTGCTGGGTGATTATTTCTACCAGCTAAACGGCAGGGTCAAAGTCTCTTCGCCACGTTGAAAGGTGATGTCTACTTTGTTGCCCGCTTGGCGGAGCGCACGGCGTAAGCCGCGGGCGTCTTCAATGACGGTGTCACCGACTCGCACTAGGACGTCACCTTTTTGTACTCCGTTTTTGGCAGCTTGACCGTCTTTGACTAAACGGTCAATCACGGTGCTTCCTTCGGCCAAGAAAATTCCAAGTCGACGAGGTGGTGGCCCAGCCATGTCATGGCGCGGCACCATGCCGGTTGCGTTTGCCAAACGCCAAGCAGTGGCGGCAATCACCCGCGAAGTATTTTCCTCATAAGAGGCCACCGCATTTTCAAACAAATCGTGCTGGGTGTGATGCACATAGCTGTAACTTGCGTCACCTCGTTGTTCCCAGAAAAATCCTGGTACCCCGGCGGAAAGGTAAGAATCATGGTCGGAGCCAACTCCGCGCGGCAAGGAACGGGCTTCGACAATGCGAAAACGCAAATCTTCATCTTCATTGTCTTTGGTGTAATGAATGATGGGGGCGAAGACTTCTTCAAACATCGGCATCATGCCGGGGGTGGTTTTGATGCCGGAACAAGCATTGGTACCACCATCGTGAACAATGCACGCACTGATGAGCTCATTTTCTTCGGGATGGGCTTTGATGTAGGCGCGTGACCCTACCAATCCTTGTTCTTCGCCACTCCATAGCATGAAGCGAATGGTGCGTTTGGGTTTGACGCCCATGGTTCCCAATAAGCGGGCCGCTTCCAAGGTGGTGGCGATGCCAGTGCCATTATCCTGAGTACCGGTGGCTCCATCCCACGAATCCAAGTGGCCGCCAAAAATGACAAGTTCCTCGGGCTTTTCGGTGCCCGGAATTTCTGCCAGTACGTTGTAGAGAGGAATAGGTCCGGGGGTGAAGTGGTTGCCGATGTTGAACTCCGCGATGACTGCTTGGCCGTCTTGGAGCATTTGTGACATCCGACGGGCTTGGTCCCGACGTAACCAAACGGTGACCCGGGTCGGCAAGTTGTCCGGGTCCACTCGGTAACTGCCGCTTGTGCGTACCAACTCATTGCCGGATGGCCGAATGATTCCGGCAATACCTTCTTCGTCAAAAGCACGGCCTAGCTTGGAGCGGAAGTCATCCCCATCACTGCCAAATTTTGGCGACTTCGGAATCGTCAACATCCAACAGCCCTTTAAAGAGCCGCGCAATGCGGCCAAATCTTCTTCGCTTTCGGGTACCCGAATGACCTGGCCGCGGGTGGGGCCGTTGGTGCCGGCGGTCCAAGCCATGGTGGCGAAAACCAATTTTTCTTTGCGCGGTTGCACCATTCTTCCGGTGGAAATGCTGCGGTCAAAGCCCACCGGCCACTCACCCCATTTTTCCAAGCGGACATTTTGTAAACCCCAGCTGCGGAAGCGGTCGGCCGCCCATTCACAGGCTTCCTGGAGATTCTTGGAGGTGGTCAGCCGTGGCCCGATGCCATTGGCCAGTTCATCCAAGTGGTCCATCACTTGCAAGTCTTGTTCAGCCCAGATGGCGTCCACTACTGAATCAACAGACGGCAGTCCGGTGGCGGGGCCAATTTCGCTAGTCAATGGGACCGGGGCCGTGGCCGGCACCGCGCTTGAAGTCGGGGATTCCTGCGCGGTGAGCCCGCCAGCCAATAGGCTGAGGGACAATAAGAAGGTGGGGACGTAGCCTTTCATCCCGTCAGGATAGAATCTCCCTTGATGAATCAGGGCAACCGCTTCCGAGATACTGCCTTACCTAGTCTCATTACCTTGGGGAACTTGGCTTGTGGCATAGGCGCCATCCTTTTGAGTACTTTGGCGGCATTGAACCATGATGCTGCATTTCTGAATCAAGCGGCGTGGTGGTTGGTGTTGGCCACGGTGTTGGACGCCTTGGATGGCAAAGTAGCCCGGATGACTCGGACCGCCAGCAACTTCGGTGCGCAATTAGATAGCTTGGCGGATGCCATCACTTTTGGAGTGGCACCGGCAGTCATGATTTGCACGCTCGTGCAATTGCACGGGCCGGAATTTGGAATCCGGATGCATCCGCGTTTACTTTTGGCTGCTCCCATCATTTACGGACTTTGCGCAATTTTGCGGTTGGCCCGCTTTACCGTGGAAGTGCAGGACCAAGACCACAGCAAAGACCATGCTGCGTTTGAAGGCTTGCCGTCTCCGGGTGCGGCCGGTGTACCGATTTCTATGGTCTTGCTTTACTTCGGCTTGGCGGACCCGAACTTCATTTTTCCGGTAGACCGTGATTTACTGGCCATCATTCGTGAAACTTTGCTCCGTAGTGGCCCGTTTCTTTTAGTGGTGCTGGGCATTTTGATGGTCACTCGGCTTCCTTATCCGCACTTTTTTGCTTGGTTAACCCGGGACCGAAAACCCTTTAAAGCCTTGGCGGAAACCGCCATCATTTTCGGCCTGCTCATGGTGGAACCTGAATTGGCTTTATTCCTTTCTGGCTTTTTATTCGCTTTCGTTCCCGTCCTGGTGCATTTGCCCCGAACTTTGCGGGGCGAAAAACCAACTGACCCCAACGTGCTTTGAGATGGTGGATGTCTTTGTAGGCTTGGGCAGTAATTTGGGGGACAAACCTCAAACTCTGCGGGCCGCGGTCCGGACTTTGGCCAAAGACCCGGGTTTAAGGTTGAAAGGAATGAGCGCCCTTCGTCCTTCCGCCCCGGTGGATGGTCCACCTCAACCGGATTATTTAAATGGCGTTGCCCGATTTGAATCTATTTACTCACCTCGCGAAACCTTAGGACGTTTGCAAAGGGTGGAGCATCGCTTCGGCCGACGTCGGCTTAAACTCAATGGTCCGCGCACTTTGGACTTAGATTTGTTGCTGTATGGAAACCTCACTTTGAATATGCCGGACTTGGTTTTGCCGCACCCTCGGATGGAAGCCCGTCAATTTGTATTGGAGCCGCTCCGGGATTTGGTTCCTAGTTTGCAGTTGGTGACCGGTTCCTTGCAAGGTTGTTTAGAGCGTTTGCTCACTCATGGATAGGCTTCATTCGGTAGCAGATTTGCGGCAATGGAGGGCAGCCCTATCCCTGCCACAAAGTTTGGGCTTTGTGCCCACCATGGGAGCTTTGCATGACGGCCACGGGTCTTTGTTTGAGCGCGCCGCCAAAGAGTGTGAGGTGGTATTCGCTTCTATTTTCGTGAATCCTTTGCAATTTAATGAAGGCAAAGATTTTGAGCGTTATCCCCGTACTCTAGAGGAGGACTGTGAGTTCTTAGAATCCAAAGGAGTGGCGGCGGTGTATCTTCCGGACCATCAGGATATGTATGGGGATGGCTTTGACACCGAAGTCACTCCTGGTCGGGCGGGGGATATTTGGGAAGGACGTTTTCGGCCCGGGCATTTCGCCGGTATGTTGACGGTGGTGTTGAAACTTTTGCAGCGTGCCCAAGCAGATGCGGCATACTTCGGAGAGAAAGATGCCCAACAACTTTTTTTGGTACGCCAGATGGTTAAGGATTTAGATTTGGCGGTGAAAATCTGCGGTTGTGAAACGGTGCGCGAAAGTGATGGCCTTGCCATGTCCAGCCGCAACGCCTTTTTAACCCCCGAACAACGGCAACATAGTTTAGTTTTATTTAATGCCTTGCAGGCCGCCTTCAAAGCGTGGCAAGAGGGGTGCCGGATTCCGTCGGCCTTGGAAACGGCCATGCGCAAAGTTTTGGGGCAAACTCCCGGGGTGGCCGTCGAATATTGCGCGGTGGTGGATGATCACGATTTTCAATCTGCACGCCAAGACCAAGCTGGAGTTTGGCGCGCGATTGTGGCGGCACGCATAGGAGAAACTCGCTTGTTGGACAACCAAAGTTTGGGCCGCTCCGATGAAACTTAAGGCCCCAGCAAAAATCAATTGGACTTTGCGGGTTTTGGGTCGCCGACCGGATGGCTTCCACGAGCTTCAGTCTTGGTTTGTGCCTTTGGACTTGGCGGACACCTTGGAGGGGAATGCAGGCGAAACCAGCTTGAGGATTTCGGGCCCCTGCGCTGACGCGATTCCGGGTGATTCCGACAATCTGATTTTTGTTGCCGAAGAAAAGTGGCGGTTGGCCGGCGGCGTGGCTCCGGCGGTAACCTGGGATTTGCGCAAAGAAATTCCGACTGGCGCGGGGTTGGGTGGAGGCAGTTCCGATGCGGCCGCCGCATTGAACATTCTCCAAGGTTTGGCAACGAATCCCCTGGATGGGAAAGTCTTTCAAAAGGTTGCGGCGGAGGTCGGCAGTGATGTGCCCTTTTTTGTTTTCTTGGCAAGGGCGTCCTTGCGCGGTGGCCGCGGCGAAATGGAATTGGCAAAGAGTGATTTTCCAAATCAGCAAGTGATTTTGGCCCGACCGGATTTTTCCTTGTCTACGGCATCGGTTTATCAACAAAGTCAGGCCGAAGTTTGGGTGGGGGACAGGGCAATTCATTCTTTTCCCGACCAACCCGAAGTGAATCAACTAGAGGCAGCGGCGGCAAGGTTGAATCCAGAACTTGCTTGCTTTGCGAATCAACTGAGGGAAGTTGCACCCTTTCAAATGACCGGCAGTGGCAGCATCTTCTTTTGGGCAAGTCCTTCGGCCGAGGAGTCCGCTAAGGTCATGGAACAAATCCAAGGCTTTGCATCCTGGGTGATTCAAACCCAACTTGCAGTGCCCACCTTATGATTGCAAAGATTTTCGTCATTGGACCTGGCCGAGTCGGGAAGACTTTGGCCCGTATTCACGCCCAAGCGGGGCAGGAAGTTACCTTGTGCGGTCGACGCCCGGGTTCCTGGCAGGTGTGGGCTAGAAAAAATGGCATGGCCACCCAAACTGGAGTGAGTGGTGCAAACAAACCAAATAAAGTGGGTGCTGATAAACAAAGCGGCCTGCTTTTTTGCGTGCAAGATGATGCGTTGGCCGACGCCATCTCGGCTTGGCAAGGGGCACCGGTTTCTTGGGCGGCCCATGTTTCTGGATTATTTGGTCCGGCCATCTTGCAGAAAATCCCGGCTAAAAATTTTGCCGCCATTCACCCGGTGTTCCCATTTCCGATTTCATCCAACCGAATTCAAAGTTTGCAGGATGTCTTTGTGTCCGGCGAGGTCCTGGGTTCCGCTGCACCCGCCAAACAATGTGTGAAAACCTGGGGAGCCAAGTGGCTGAACTTTCCGACTAGCTGTGACCGGGCTCGTTATCACGCTGCTTTATGTTTGGCTTCCAACCAAGTGATGGGTGCCCTGGGTTTGGCCGAACAAATTCTGATTGATGGTGGCTTCCCCGCTCAGGCCGGCAAATCATTGTTGCAATCTCTGGCCAAACAAGCCTTTCATCACTGGGGTGAACTTGGTTTAAAGGATGCCATCACGGGGCCGTTGGCCCGAGGGGATGTCAGCACCCTAAAATCTCAACTGAATGCTCTCAAGGCCAAAGAACGGCGCCAGTATTTGGCCCAACTTCGCGCTTTGTATCTGGGGTTGGAATCCAGCGGGCATTATTCGGCTCAGCAGAAAAAACTTTTGAAACAGTTTTTACAATAGCTTCATGAGTTTAATAATCTCACTCGCGGCCGAGGATTTTGAGCTCGTAACTAAGCGCTTGACAGCTTCTTTGGGTAGAAGTTTGGTGAGTGGCTATGAACTCCGCTTAGACCGCACTCCGGCGGACTTTGATCTTGCCGCCTTGGTGAAAGAGTTTGGCCCGTTTGTAGCCACTTGTTTGCCGGTAGAGCAGGGGGGGCTATTTGAGAAAGGAGCCGAAGCGTGGACCAAAGTGATGCAAGCGGCGGCCTCTGCCGGCGCCAATTTTGTGGATGTGCCGCTTTCCATGCCGGTTCCTGACTTGCCTTCCACTTGTTTACGAGTCCATTCGGTGCACGAAAAACTGGGTACTTGGTTGGATTTAGAGGAACAGCTGCAAGCGCTGGTCAGCCGGGCACAACCTGGCGATGTGTGCAAAGTGGTGGCATGGGCCGGCCCACCCATGGATGCTCGCCGAGCCATCCGGCTGTACCAAATTTTTGTAGAGATGGACAAGGCCGAAGGCGTCCGCTTGATTGCTTTTGCCCAAGGCCCGGGCGGACGAGCCAGCCGCATCTTTGCTCCATCTTTAGGTGCACCGTGGACTTACATGGCGTGGCCCGGCGAAGCTTTGGCACCCGGACAATGGGAGCTTTATGACTTTTTGCCGGAAGAAGTCGGCGCTGAAACTTCTTTATTGGGGGTGGTAGGCAAACCCACTCACCATTCGCGTAGTCCTTTGTTGTGGAACACGGCCTTTCGGCAAAACCCGTCGTTGGGTGGGGCGGTGTATCAAGCTTGTGAGGGCAAAGATTTGGAATCTTTCATGAAGGACCATCAGGCTAAAGTCTTTCGCGCTTTTTCGGTGACGACTCCCTTTAAAGACCAAGTTCTAGAAGTGGCCGACGCTTGGACCGAAGATGTGGAAACCATCGGCGCCGGCAATTTACTTTTGCGCAAAGGAGATATTTGGGTTGCTCATAACACCGATGGCGTCGGCGCCATGGAAGCCCTGGAGGAAGTTGGCCTGAAGCCGGGTAAGCTTTTGATTTTGGGTGCCGGCGGAGCTGCTCGGGCGGTGTTGCAAGAAGCGCTGAAACGGAGCTATCAAGTTTCCGTCGGCGTACGCACTCCGGACCAGGTGAAACTTTTCGCCGACGTCCCGGTGTTGGCATTGGACCAGGTTAAATTTTCTGAATTTGATGGCATCGTGCAGGCCACTCCGGTGGGCTCGCCGGAAGTTCCGGGTAACTTTTTCAGAAACGGACGTCTACCTAAAAGGGGGTCGGTCATTTTGGACCTGGTTTATCACCCTGCTCAGACTGACTTCCTCACCAGCGCCCAACAAGCCGGCGCCACCGCTGTCTACGGTGCTTCCATGTTGCTTCACCAAATGTTGGCCCAGTTCCAATTAGTCACCGGCGAAACCCCGCCCATCGGCCCGCTTCGCGCCCTACTGGAAGCAGATTTGCAAATGCGTACTCCGCCAATTTTTCTGCTCGGCATGCGCGGCGCCGGCAAATCCACTTTGGGAAAAAATCTTGCCAGCGCATTGTCGTGGTCATTCATAGACGCCGACACGCTCTTGGTAGAGCGCCACCAAAAGCCCCTAACCGAATGGATCCAGCAAGATGAAGCCGGTTTTCGCCAAGCGGAAGCCGACCTCCTGGAAGAACTCTTTTTAGCGGACCGAAGCGTGATTGCACTGGGGGGTGGAGTCGTTGAATCACCCAACTCACTGGGTTTGCTCCGCAGTCACCCGCAAGTCTTGGCTTTGCACGCCCCTTTGGACACTCTCACTCAGCGCCAATCCAAAGCCCCGCGCCCGCCACTCACCAAACTTTCCCTAGAAGAAGAAGTGGCCCAACTTTGGCAACAAAGAGCTTCTGCCTATGACTTGGCCGCCGGTGGCCGCTGGTTTTCCACCGACGGCGAGCAAAGCTCCACCCTGGACCGCTTGGTAGCTGCCACCCGGGCGTGGCATGCCGTAAACTGAGCCCCGTGTTATTCGCGCTGGTCATGACTCTGGCCCAAGGGGCCGGCGAGTTGGAACTTCCACCGGGGTTAAAAGAAAATCCGGCCGTGGTCGAGGCGTGGAATAGTGGCATCTACCAAGATGATGCCCAAGCTCGTGCGGATGCCGCTCATGTGGTGCTCACCGCCTTGGCCGCTCTTCCGGGGGAAGAACAAGCACCTTTTCTACTGCTAGCCGCCGGCGCTCAAACCTTACCCATTGATTTGGTGCCGACATTTTTGAAACTCCAGTCTGCTTGGCCTGAATTTGAAACTTATTTGGTGGAGCGTCTCAATGCCACTGCCGGAGAAAAATTAATCGCCGTTAGGGGTGCATTATTCGGTGCCGGGGCATTAGAAATTGCCAACCTCCAAGTAGTGGAAGGTATTGCTGGCCGTTTAAACGCCCTTCATACCAGAGACGCCGCGCGCAAAGCCTTACTGCGCATTACCCAAAAAGAGTTTTCCAATTGGGAAGCGTTTGGAGTTTGGTGGGAAACGGCGCGGGAGAAAAGTCGGGAAGATTGGCTACGGGAAGCGGCCGAAGAACATCGGTTACAAGTGATTGCTCTTTGGCGACAACGTTTAAGCCATCAACCCCAAGATGCTTTAGTGGCTATTCAAGAACCCATGGCCGACGTCCGTCGCTTGGGTTACGAAACAATGCGGGTGTTGGATCCCTCCCCGCCGGTGGAAGGTTTAGTTGCCGAAGTGGAAGCCTTACGGACCGCCTTCCAGACTGAAAACTCTGCAGCCCTGCGGCGGCTGTTGGTGTCTTTAGTACCGCGCTTTTTACAAGGCGAAGATGCCATGGCTCTTTTAGAGCAAGCTTTAGAATCTGTATTGCCAGAAGAACGTCTTGAGGCCGCTCAGGTATTGCAACTCATCCGGCCGGCGGATTCGGCGGTGCGCGGATTATTACGCCATTTAGGTCGGGCTTATCTGCAAGAGAATTCACAAACAGTGTTGACCGGGGAATTTCGCTTGGCTTTGTGGATGGGACTCATTGGAGTGGCCCGCGAGACTCCCGGAATCCGTGCTCAGTTGGTGGACACCATGGTGAACACCATTTTGTTGAACGCACTAGAGTTTGAAACATTCCCGTCGGCACGGGAGCGGGTTTACGAAGCAGCTGGGGTCTTGGGTGGCACGGATTTTCACGCCGTTTTGTTGCCCCATGCCATGGATGATGAACGCCCTTTAGCGGACCGGCGTTTCGCCTTGGATGCGCTCACTGCCATTGCCTTGGTGGGGGACACCCAACAGAGTTTCGTTGAAAATCTAAATACCTTGCTGTCTCATCCGGAAAGTGAACTGCGTTACCGCGCGGTTTTGGGTTTGCGTAAATTGGAAGACGCCAAGGGTTTGGAATATTTAGTGGCGCGGTTGGGCCAAGAACAAGAAGAGTTTTTGATTTTGGAAATTCTCAAGTCCTTGAGTGCTGCGCCGGCGGCCGGTGCCTTGGATTCTCTGCTGCTTTATCGCCCAGCGGAAAGCACCAAGGCCGCATACACCGCTGCCTTGAAGAGACAGATTGGGGATAATGTGGCGGCGTTTTTAAAAACTCTCCAAGCATTTGAAAACCGTCAAGATTGGGGCTTGGCATTGGCCTTGCTCAACGGTTTTCCAGCCGATACCATTTCAGATACCCAACAAAAGTCAGTCACCAAGATTCACGCCAAAGTCCTTTCTTCGTGGATACTGACTCAAACCGGTTTAGTGTCTGCCGACGCCCGGGTTTTGGATGCCCTTGGCCGTTTGGAAGAAATGGTCGTCGCCTATCCCGACGAGTCAGAATGGCCAATTTTGCTCGAAAAAATCCGCGCAATCCCAGCTGAGTCTTGAAGAATTTTGCAAAACGGGTAGACTGTCCGCCCGATTCGCGGGGTGGAGCAGCTGGCAGCTCGTCGGGCTCATAACCCGGAGGTCACAGGTTCGAATCCTGTCCCCGCTACCAAAACAAAACGGCCGTCTCGCGCAAACGCGGCGGCCGTTGTTGTTTTGTCGCGGGCCACGATTCTTCCGCGGCAGGTTGCGGCCTCGGGCTTCGCCCTCCTCCGCGCGCTACCGCGTCGAACCCTGTCCCCGCTACCAACCTTCAGATACCCAGATTGCCCCAGGCGGTCTGGGTGTCTTGCTTTTTGAGGCTTTCTAGAATGACTCCATGATTCTCAGCGCCCTCTTGCTTGGCTTAACTCCAACGGTTCTCTTTCAGGAACCGGTGATTGAGAAGCTTGTCGAGGTCACTGATGATGCTCCCGAAATCCACACCCCCACTTTAAAGAAGGGGTATACCAGCGCCCCGACCGTCGGGGTCAACTTCGAATTCGTGGCACCTTCGACAGGAGACTGGACCTTTCAACTCCGCTCCTATTTCTTCGACGCTTACCTGGTCGCCTTCGACATGGAAGGAGCTCTCTTAGGCGAAGACGATGATGGTCTTTTGGGTACCCATTCCAAGCTAGTGCTGAGCCTTGAGAGAGGGATGCGAATCCGGCTCGAAGCCTGCGCCCTTCATGGTGGGCGGGGCAAAGGGGAAATTCAGATCTACCAGGGGCAACTCCCGGACTTGGATGGTCCTTCCCGGCTTGAGGCTGCGATTGCAGATAGTCGCCGTGGATTGAAAGAAGTAGAAGCGCTTCGTGGCCCCGAGCACCCAGATGTGGCCAACGCCCTCAACAACCTCGTCGTGCTTCTTCAGACCCAAGGCTCCTATGCGGAAGCGCGCCCTTTGCATGAGCGGTCGCTGGGGATTCGGGAAAAAGCCCTGGGCCCCGAGCACCCGGATGTGGCCCAGTCCCTCAACAACCTCGCTGAGCTTCTTCGGACCCAAGGCTCCTATGCGGAAGCGCGCCCTTTGTATGAGCGGTCGCTGGCGATTCTGGAAAAAGCCTTCGGCCCCGACCACCCAGATGTGGCCCAATCCCTCAACAACCTCGCCGTGCTTCTTCGGAACCAAGGCTCCTATGCGGAAGCGCGCCCTTTGCATGAGCGGTCGCTGGCGATTCAGGAAAAAGCCTTCGGCCCCGAGCACCCAGATGTGGCCGGCGCCCTCAACAACCTCGCCGTGCTTCTTTATCTCCAGGGCTCCTATGCGGAAGCGCGTCCGTTATATGAGCGGTCGCTGGCGATTCGGGAAAAAGCCCTGGGCCCCGAGCACCCAGACGTGGCCACCGCCCTCAACAACCTCGCCGTGCTTCTTCGGACCCAAGGCTCCTATGCGGAAGCGCGCCCTTTG
>Ga0066376_10001483_pt1 | contig 22751 bp, 18 predicted proteins | sample Knorr_S15_td_Bot_FD_77009 | JGI IMG/M metagenome (GOLD analysis project Ga0066376, IMG submission 77009) | Marine microbial communities from Southern Atlantic Ocean transect - Knorr_S15_td_Bottom_ad_5009_LV_A | ecosystem: Environmental > Aquatic > Marine > Oceanic | place: Southern Atlantic...
GTTCGAGGAGGCGAAATACGGCTATCCACTGATATTTTCGCTGACATTCATCGACCCCTTGCTCGGTGAGGCGCGACGAATTGGGCTTGGCAAGACCAAGGTCAATATCGTCGGCGTGGTTGGAGCAGCCGCGGTTTGGCTGCTGTGTTGGTATCTATTCGCCACCCCGCTGCTATTGGTAGCGATAATGGCGCCGTTAGTGGTAGCAGCGGAAAGTCCACGCCTCAAATGGATCGACGATAATGCGACCATGCTGCTGATTCCAGCCGCAGCCCTACTCATCATCAGCGTCTGGCTGTGAATTGAGACGGCAAATATTGAAATGGCTGTTCTCTGCCCCTTGGTCTGATGAGGAAACATGAGTGAGGAGCAGGACAGCAACGACCCGCCACAGAGCGTCTATCTCTTCGCCTTCATTTCAGCATTCGTTCTGCTGGTGATCACCATGTTCGCGTGGCCGATCTTTTGATTGCTTTCTCACTTTTGTGATGGATTGAAATGTGCGGAATCGGCGGTATGCTCGGTAGTCCCGATACGTGTATTCTCAACTCGATTATCGACCTGATGAAACACCGCGGACCCGATGGTCGCGGCACTTGGCTTGATGACCACTGCGGATTGGCTCATGCCCGGCTCTCGATTTTGGACCTCGAAGGCTCGCCGCAACCCATTTCATCAGACCATCGGGTGATATTGGTGGCAAATGGAGAGATCTATAATCACCTTGAGTTGAAGGATGATTCATATCCCTATCGAACCGGTGGAGATTCCGAGTCGATTCTCGCCTTGCATCGCTCGCACGCTGGAGGTAGCGCAGCAGCACATGCAAGTTGGCTCTCACAACTGGACGGTATGTTTGCATTCGCCCTTTGGGATGAGGTAAATCAACAGCTAATCCTCGCCCGTGACACCTTGGGTATCAAACCCCTTGTGCGCACGATGGTTGGCCAATCCCTTCTCTTTGCCAGCGAGGCCAAAGCCTTGCGCGCTCATGAAGGTTATACCCCACAAATCGACGATCTAGCTATGCGTGCCCGCCTCGCTTGGGAGTATCCGCTCGATGGCACCACCCTCTTCCTCGATGTCCATCAAGTCCGCCCGGGCACGGTCGAGACTTGGTCGTTAGATGATGGCAAGGCAGTGATGTCTGGTCGTGCAACCTTTGCTCGGCAATTGGTCGAGCCGGCAGCGCAGTGGTCACAACCCGAACATCTGCTTGAGACCTTCATCTCCAGTGTCGAGGACCGACTGATGGCCGATGTCCCGGTCGGCATTGTATTGTCTGGTGGTCTCGATAGCAGTCTGGTCGCCGCTGTCGCCAGAGAGGCTTCCACTCGTTCTGGTCAGCCGCTGCCAGCCTGTTGGACCGTGGCTGAAAGTGAGGATAATCCCGATTGGCAAGCGGCCGAATTGGTCGCCAGTAGTCTCGACCTTGTCCACCATCAGCATTTGCTTGAGCCTGAGGCATTTCACAACTCTCTACCCGCTCTAGCCTGGCATGGTGAGGACCTCGATATCTCGGTATTATTCTTTCAACCCCTCTTCGCAAAGATGGCTGAGTCGGTAACGGTTGGTCTCTGTGGTCAAGGCGCCGATGAACTTCACGCTGGTTATCCTCGCTATCGCAATTTACAAGACCATGCTAAAACGATCGACCGGCGTCTTCGCCTGAGTGCTACCGACCTCTCCTCGTTAGAGGGTGAGCAATGGTGGAGTGAAAATCACAACCCACAAAATCATTGTTCTTCTTTGGAGAAGTTTTTGCAATTCGAACTCGACCACGGCCAATTATCCAACTTTCAATTGCGCTTGGTCGACCGTCATTCGATGGCCCATTCACTCGAGGTTAGAGTACCTTTCCTTGGTCGCGCTCATCGCCAAGCCGCCAGCAGATTACCCATGGCTTGGCGTTTGAGCCCTGAAATGGAAGAAAAAGCAGCCCTGCGTCGTGCTGCTGACCTGACCGACCTGCCTTCCCAAATCGTGCGTCGGCCCAAATTGCCTGCTGGCACCGCTACCGCACCGGTTATGCTCAAAGAATTGATGAGCGAGTTGGCGCCAAGGGCAAAAGTAATCGCTGAACAAAGTGGAGTGTTGAAAAGGGTCCTGCTCGACCAGCCCGATATGGCAATAGGATTTGGGTTGTTCAAGGCCATGCACATATTGGATGGAGCTAGGTCGGCGAAGAGTGGCGATGTTTGCGCCCTACTCGATGAGGTGATACAGTGAATTTCCTAGCCGATAATGCCCATATACTCGAAGAGAAGAGAGAGCAGATAACTCACTGGTTTGTCGATAAGAGAGCACAGATTCCTCTCCCTATTTACGGCAGTGTCGATATCCGTGATGCCGATTGGAAGGTTGCTGTGGTCGACGCTAATCACTTTCCGGCTGGGTTCAACAATATCTCGACCGAGGATGAGCCCTTGATAACCCAATTATTACGAGACCACATCAATCGTCTTCACAAGGGTTGTAATTGGGTTCATCTCTATCCTGAAAGCCATACGCGAAATCCAGCCTATGCCGAGAATGTTTCGACCATCAAGCGCTTGTTGGAGGTGGGTGGATTTCGCTGTACCGTCGGCTCGCCTGAATTAAATGGCCACGGTTCGATCGACACCTTGAGTGCCCCTCTCAAACTGGTCGATGTCGAAACCATCGACGATGGTTTGCTCATCGACGGCCAAAAGCCCTGTTTGATTTTGCTCAATAACGATCTCACTTCAGGAATCGTGCCCGGTCTTGGGGTTCAACAGGTCAGTCCACCACCACAAATGGGTTGGCATACCCGCCGTAAATCAGAGCATTATCAAGCATTACAAGCCTATGTCGATGAGATGGCGGATTTGCTCGGAATCGATCCATGGCATCTGATGAGCCAATGGTTCGTCTCCAAGGACAAGTGCCTAGACCGTGAGAGTTGTCGTATCGAATTAGCGGCTGAGGTTGACGAATTCATCGCTCGGATAAAACAGAGATATGTCGAATTGAATATCGAGATAGAGCCTGTGGTCTTTGTCAAGAACGACCGTGGGACTTACGGGCTTGGTATTTTGGTGATATCCAGTGGTGAGCAATTATTACAATTATCAAATCGCAAGATGAAGAAATTGATGTATGGTAAGGGCGGTGCTGATGTTGAGAGTTTCCTAATCCAAGAAGGGGTTCCGACCGCTTTGAAAACCGTTGAGGGTCATCCGGTTGAACCGGTGGTCTATCTGGTCGATGGCGAAGCTGCATCTTGGTTTTACCGTATCAATAGTAAAAAGGGCAATCTCGACAACCTCAACACCCCCAGTTCACATTTCAAGACTTTCAGCGAAGTAGGCGAAATCTATGGTCAGCGTGCCCACGGTTGGCACGCTCTGGTCGCCGAGTTGAGCATGCTGGCGATGGGTAGAGAAGCGCAACTGCGAGAAAACAAATGATGTGGAAGTCAATCTTTGCTCACTTAGTTCTACCCAGCATTCTCTAGCAGAGGTTTGAAGGTCAAAAGGCCACAGCGCTGGTCGATGACCTCGCTTGATGACTTGGCCGAGCGCAGGGCGGCTGAGGCTAGTCGAATCTCGGCGGCACTGGCGAGTGAGAAGGGCTTGCGCTTGGACGCTATCGAAGAAGGCGAGCATATGGTCGCCTTCGTCACTGAGAAATTATGCATCGGCTGCGACCATTGTACCATCGTCTGTGATGATGATGCAATTGAACTCTATCACCGGGATATGATTTCACCGATGATGAATGTTCCTTCAAATCGTAAGGCTCGCATCTTACGTGACCCTTGTACCGGCTGCAGGCTCTGTGTCTTAGCCTGTCCAACCGATGCAATCGAGATGATTGAGAGGTGAGAGTAATGTCGGATGAAGAGGAGCAAGAACCACTGCGCTTTGGTGGAGAGTTTGGTCCCAAACGCAGCATCAATAGCAAAGGTGTTTCCCTATCGACCTTCAAGACCTTGGTCTGGGTGTCCAATATCGGTGGGTTATTATTGGTGGTGATCTCTCTTGAATTGATGTTTGTCCAAAAGCAGTTTGCTTGGGGCTTAGCCTGTTTGGTAGCAGGAACTTTAATCGCGCTTTTCCCTTCGAATTATGAGATCAAAGGTATGGAAGAGGATGATTCAGCGAGCGATGATTCAAGCTGAAACCTTCTCTCGTGCATCGGCTTCGCTCAGATTCTTGGCCTTGCGGGCTTCTACTTGCCTGGCGAGGAAACTAACCACATCGAGGATCTCGATATCGTGGCGCTCATCGCCTTCGAACTTCAAGCACTCAAAGTGAGATACACATTTTGGACACGAGGTCAGCATCAGGTCGGCGCCGGTATTGCGAATCTCTTCGAAGCGCTCGACCCTCAGGGCTCTTGCGTTCTCATTGCACGACATCATCGACGATACACCACAGCACATGGCGTCCTCGCCGCTGTGTTCCATCTCGACCAATTTGACATTCTCGACATTCTCAATCAGGGTTCTTGGCTCATCATAGATACCCATCTGTCGGCCCAAACGACACGGGTCGTGGTAGGTGACGGTCAGGTCCTGTTCGGACTTGAGTTTCTCGTCCCAGCCATTCTCTAGCAGGTATTCGGTAGTATGCATCACCTTGATTCCCTCCAGTTCATAATCACGGGCAAAGGTGCGGAAACACTCTGCACAACTGGAGACCAGAGTGTCTATGCCACTGGCTTGAATACGCTTTTGGTTATAGGCTTTCAACTTGTCAAATACCTCGGTCAATCCTTGCCATTTCTGGTCGTGCCCACAACATTTGAGGAAATCACGGCCTAGGTAGGTGACATCGGTGCCCATCTCTTCGAAGAGGGTGAAGGCAGCGCTGGTAGAATCTCCAAGATTCATCTTGCCGTGGTTGAGGTGACTAAAGACCATCTCTTGGTCGAGATAGTCGACGCAGCCTGGGTAATAACCGACATTGGAGACCTTGCCCAATTGCTCGACGTTGAGGAAGTCATCGTCCGCCTCTTCATTGGCTTCGGCTGCGAGAACCGCCTGCAAGGCGCCGTGGGGAATCTCAGCAGCAGGACCGCCGACTATCAGGCTGCGCCTAATGTCGACATAGGAATCGTAATCCACCAGTTGTGGGCAAGCATTGGTACAAGCGGTACAGGTCAGGCAGGTGTACATCGGCACTCCATCATGCTCGTTATTCCAGGTATTATAGATGATATTGAGTTTGTCACCACCGGTGAATAATCGCACAGGGCAAGCATCGTCACAGAGGTCACAGCCGTAGCACTTATTCATCTCGAATTCATATCCTCTCGCCATATAGCGCAAGAGCACCCAGATCATTGCACCAAAGGTCAGACATGGAATGAACATGGCATAGATCAACTTTGCATCCAAAGAGGTGGGGATAACGTGATAGCCGGGGTTATCGTTTACTGTGAATGCACTGCCGGTAATGGCTAATTCCTCGGTATTGGAGAGGTTGACACTGTGCCCGCCGAGTCCGCCGGCAGCATCGTCATCGTAGAGCAGCAGAGGCTGGAAGGCTTGGATGGTCATTCCCGCCTCGACCACGATACTATCGTTGGCTGCCAATGGTCCGGTCGAGTCGACTTTGAAATCGTAATTATAGGTGCCAGCAGCTAATTCCACAGCCAGTGCGCCCTCGCACTGACTGTGCTGAATGACGATATTGCCCGAGGTATCAGCGATTAACAATGAGGTTGTGATATAACTGGTAGTCAAGACCCCATCGATTTTTCTGGCCGAGGAATCGACCCGATATTCGCAGATAGCATCGAGAGGAACCGTGCTCATTCCGCTGACCCAGTAATCATTGGTAATGGTGAAACTACCGGTTTGCCAAAGCCCATTTTCTCCGGAGTAATTATTGGCATAGGCTACGGTATTGACCGAAGACGCAGCGTCTTGGTGGCCGTTGGCATCGGTGAAATCGATGATGTATTCTCTGGTCGGCTGGAAATTCTCCCATTGCATCCAGGCAGCAGCAGGTACCACTTCGTGTTCAAATCCTTGGCTGATCATGAATTCATTTTCGCTATGGACATGGGTGTCAAGCGGTTGACTGCGCATCTCGTGTAAGTCGTCATAGTCGGCGAGGGTATTGATTCCTTTAGCATCCCAGAAGCCGTTATTGTAGATGGGGAAGGTGTAGACGCTGAGAAGGGTTGCTATCAGCAAAGAACCGATGACCAGTCGTTTGCCATGTGCAGGGGTAAACCTTGCGCCCCATGAATTGACGAAGAACCAACGAGCGACAAAGTAGAGTATTATCCATAGGAGAATTCCCGTCAATACCCACGGTATGGCATTGAATATATCGGCGATCCACGGATCACGGGCGCCGCAAAGCAAATCGCCGTGACTGTCCAATTTACAATAATCAGAGCGATTATTGCCGTATAATTTGAGGAAGATATTGATGCTGAAAACCGAGATGAACCAGATGTGTGCAAGGTAAATCACTCCAGCAACAGCAAAGCCGGGGTCTTCGACCGGTCTCTTCTCACGGCCACCAAGGAAAGGTGGTAGAGTGAGGATTCCTACAGGGATGCCGGTTAGAGCACTACCCCACCACGCAGCACTCCACGGGAAGGTCGGTTGGCCAAAGAATTCTCCTACCGGCCCGAGAGGAACGTCAAATTGTGGCAGATATTCACCCCAGCGCAAGTAGCCATAACTGAAGAGAACATACCAATCTGGGAAGACGAAACCGGCTTGAGCAAAGGGGTCGGCCGCATTGTGTAGTGGCGGGGGGGTTAACCAACTATAGAAAAGTAGGACCGTAATAATCGCGGCGAAGATAATGCTGTCACGCAGTACTTCCTGCGGCCAAAACCCATGACCGGACCTAGTGCGGATCCTCTTGTCATCGGCGCTGATCAAACGCTCTTTTTCAGTCATGTACGAGTCGGCAACACGCCCGAGATTTTCCATTAGACCCATTTTAATTCACCTCCTCAATGTGGTTCCGCAATGCCTTGTACCCATACTATGAATAGATGGACGATAATCAGTGATGTGACTATCACTGGTAGGATAAAGACGTGGATGAAATACATGCGGGTTACGGTGCCGCCACCTAAAGAGGTGCCGCCGAACATCACGGTGGAGATCCACTTTCCAATCAACGGTGAGGCATTTGCCATATTGATGCCGATGGTCGCTGCACCAAAGGCCAAACTATCCCATGGTAGGAGATATCCCGAATAGCCAAAGAAGATGGTCAAAAACATCAAGGCCACACCGATTAACCAATTGAGTTCACGAGGGTTGCGATAAGCGCCGGTGAAGTACACCCGACACATGTGTAAGAATACCGCTGCGACCATGAAGTGAGTCGCCCAGTGATGGACGGAACGGATGATATAACCAAATGGCAATTGGGTCATGATGTAGGTCATGCTAGTATAGGCTGGCGAAGGGTCGCCAGCGCCGCCGGGAACGTAGTAGATTCCAAGCACGGTCCCAGTCAGTACGAGGATGATGAAGGCGAGGAAGGAGATTCCACCCAAGCAATAGAGGGGATACCAATACCAAATGATACGAAGTTTGTATTTTTCAGCGTGGGTCAGGGGCATCTGTCGATGCATATTGTAGTACGCACCTTTGCTCATATTCCAATAATCTTGGATGCGAAATCTGGTGTCGAGGAAACTGAATACCCAGAGGAAGGTCTTCTCAGCTACGCCCATCTTGCCCGAGGTCTCGACCGCTCGAAGAATCTCACGGCGAGGGACATCGTCGGTTTCCTTGCGCAAGGTAAATGCCACGAGAACGACGATGAAGGCGATGAAGAACCACAGAACCCAGAATAGCGTACTCATTTTTTCACCTCAGTCACAATAGGTTAACCAATCGATATATGTCGTTTGTCCTTCGATCACATCGCCGTTAATCACGATGGGAATTATCGGCAAACCAACCGGTGCAGGGCCGCCGATTCTAGCGATGCCTGCATATTTGAAGGTTTGACCATTGGAACGGTTGCGATTGGTATTCATCTCTAATACGGTGGGATTGAATCTACTCGAGTGGCAGATGCAGAACATCTTGCTACCCTTGACGTCACCACCACCAGGAGTCCACGAATCCTCGGTATAATCGTTGGCGACCAATTGCCATCCTGGGATACAGCAGAGGTGTGTGCATCGTGAGAAAACCATCACTAGGTCTTCACTTGGGAACAGGCTTGGGTCGGCATCGGATAGGTCTTCAAAGTGACCGATGACCTTTCCGGTTGCATCCTTGCCCGCGGTGAGTTGGAAACGGGGGACGTTATTGGCTAGGGGTTTGGTCGAGTTTTTCGAGTGTGGTACATAGGTGACGTTGACCGGCACACCATTCCACACCCCTTGAGCGCCGGACATGCCGACATTGGAGGTCTTTGCTTGTTCTACGAAGTCCGATTTTTTCATCGTTTGTAGATGTTGTGCACCATACCATGCCTCATCCTCTCGACCTTTGGCCCAATACTTGACCGATAGGTCGCCACCACTACTACCACTGGGTGGCATGAGCACAGATGCGAAGCCCAGTGCGCCGAGGGTGACGGCGATTATTCCGGTCGCTGAGTTCAACCCATAGCGTAAGAATTTGCGGCGGTTAATCAAATTGGCACCTTCGCCGACCAAGTCAGCATCATCTGTAGTAGGTGCAGGTCGTAGTTTTTTATCCATCTTTTCACCTCCCTTCATTTATCTTAAATCCGATAGTCCTGCCAATCCTTGGCGTGTTCTGGAATATATTTGTTCATGCGTTCCTTGACAATTATCTTGTCGGGTAGGACAAAGCGCAGATAGATCGCTCCCATTATTATCGAAGTGGTGAGTGCCATTGCCAAGTGATAGGAAAGTTGTTCTTGACCCCAGTGGTTGAATAAACCGTATAGGGTTGTCGTCGCCCAATACAACGTCCAGAAAATTCCCCAGACGAAGAAGAAGATAGTCAGGTATGATGCTCCGGATGGAGCGAGGGATGCCAAGATAACCGTACCAGGTTCGGCCGGATTGAATACCCCGTGATCAATCGCTGCCTCCATCTGTTCCTCGGTCAGAGAGGATTCGGATAGCGCTGCTCTCGCATCTTCGATGCTGACCTCGCCGCGAACCACTCTCTCGAGCAAATCGGTGATCACATCCTTAGCCATCACTGGTCACCTCGGCGTCTGATCTTGTAGCGAAGGCGCAACTGATTGCTGCGTCCGCTATAGGAGGAAGAGAAACCATAACGCAATAATAGGCCTGAGAACACGATGACGATTATCACCGAGAGGAAGCCCAGTAATCCGAGCCAATGGGCCCGTAATTCCGCTCCCATCTCATGCAATTGAACACCGTGTTCCACCGCCTCAGGAGCACTTACATTACCGTCGCTAGCAAAGATGGTCCGGGTGCCCAATCCCGACTCCTCATCGGATTCGAGGAGGAAGATGACTAGTTGATTCCAAGAATCCTCGCCGTTATTCAAGCCGTTGCCATCGACGCTATTGCCGGTGATCCAGAAGTCGACAACACCCTCGCCGCTTTCGGGTGTGGTCCAAGTGATCGGCCACATGCGGGCATCGGTCCTCGCACCATCGGCGTTGTGGGTCAAGGTCTGAATATCGCCCTCCCAGTTTTGAGTCAAATCACTCTCGGCAAGCGAGCCAGCACTTACCCGCATCGAGAATCCAGCAGTGGTGCTGCCGACATCGGCTTCTGGTCCGCCAATCAATTGTAAGCGCAAGTCATAACTTTGGCCAGCGACCCACGAATAAGGAACGTCGTCGAGAATGATTTGCACCGAGTTGGTCACAGTAGTTGAATGGCAAAGGCAACCTTCCTTGGCGACATCGGTGATGTCATTTGCACCATCGCCGGTACTATCCTGTGCTGAACCGATGCCGGTATTCCGTGCTTGGCCCATACTGGGAAGCATCAACAGAGTCACCAATGAAGCAATGATTACCAGCCTCATAATATTGCGAGTCTTAGACACGGTCTCACCAGCGTTGATGCCACCGGAAGGTGTCTTATGAACGTTGCTTGGTCACCTCTCGTAGAGAGGTTGCAAAGTAGGCTCTACCACGGCACTTTTCCAACTCTATCACATGGCGGAAGAATCTATGGTCTCGGGCCTCCAGCGCCCTTTGATGACTGGTTATACCTTCGATAATATCTACGACCTTTCACCAGAGCAATTGCAATCGCTTGACGACGCCGAGGAGGCGATGTTACGGGCTAATTTTGGCAAGGCTGAAGAGATTCTATTGCAGATGCTTGATGAAGAGGAGGATTGTATTCCCGTGCTCAATAATCTAGCACATCTGATGGGCCGGCATTTTTCCGATTTTGAAAAGGCGGTTGAGATCTACGATAAGGTGCTCAATCTTGAAGCCGACAATGCTTGGGCGAGAGATGCTCGGCGTCGTTATCTACGCTATGTCGACCGCGATTGATTGAAGAACCCTCTGTTTGATGAGGGTTCATGGACGGGGCACAACTGCTTATCGCCGGCATCGGCGGCTTGGGTAGTTCTTGGGCTGTAAGAGCCCATGAAAGGGCTGGAAACGATGTTGATTTAGTGTTGGTAGATGCCGATGAAAGCAGTTTTGCAAACGATGTTCAAGCCCATGTCATACGCCTCGGTTCGGCCGACGATGCCAGTGGTTGTGCTGGGTTACCGCCCTTGGGTGAGCAGCGCATGCGTAGTGCAGCCAATGTAACTCGATTATTGCTTGAAGATGTCGAGTTGGTGATCATCCTTGCCGGATTGGGTGGAGGTACCGGCAGTGGAGCGGCACCGGAGTTTGCACGACAGGCGAGATTGGCGGGTGCGGTGGTACTCTCGGTCGCAGCTCATCCATTCTCAGCTCAGCCATCTCGGCGAGTGATAGCAGAGGAGGGGCTGGCCAAATTAGAAGCCAATAGCGATGTTTGTGTTCGTCTCTCACTCGACCGTCTAGCCTGGCAAGCGCGTGAGCGCGGTAGCGATTGGCGCTTAGGTGCAAGTTGGGTCGAGGAATTGGTCGATGGCTTGGTGCGAACCCTGCTCAGACTTGGATTGATCAACCTCGATATGATGGACCTCAAAGCGATTGTTGGCCACGCAGGTGCCTCTACCCTGCTGGTGGCCCAAGGTCATGGCGACGACCCACAAGGCTTGTTCGACGACGCCATGAATTCACCGCTTGCCAGCCTCAAACTCGATGGAGCAAAGGGTTGTTTACTACAGATCGAAGGTGGTCCGGGGATGACTGTTGGTCAGGTGGGTGAGGTCGCAGATCTGTTCACCTCCCGGCTCGATGACGATGCTCAAGTGATTCTTGGGGCAAGGGTTAGTGAGGATTTACACGACCGCATGCGGGTGGTCGCAGTGGTCAGCGGTTTGGCCGAGTAGGTGTCCGCTCAATCCTCGACAATTTCGACATCGTCATCCTCAATCGCTTCGACATCATCATCATCCTCGATGAGTTCGACATCGTTATTCTCGGCCGGTTCGATAACCTCAGTTCCACCTTCATCAGATTCGTTTTCAGGAACCTCCTCCTCTTCGTCCCAGTCGACTTCGCTGCCAATCGCATCTGGCGGTTGTTCCCAGTCTACTGCTTCCTCTTGCCAAGACTCATCCTCAGTGCTCTCTTCTCTCTCTTCTTTCTCCCCTTCTTGAGAATTATCTCCTTCATCTGAATCATCACTCGGTTCAGATTCATCTTTTTCTTCTTTGCTTTTGGGTTTAACCTCTTCCAGCGGCACCGGTTGGGTGTTAATGGTGGTTAGCAAGGTTGGTTTGATCAGCATCAGGATGGTGAGGACGGTCAGGGTGTGACCGAGCATCATCACGCCACGAATATCGCTAAAAGTCACGGTCAGCATCGAGACCGAACCCGCATATGCATAGCCAAAAGCAATTCCCATCGGCAAAGACGATCTCTCGGTCAGAATCGAATTTTCCTTTTTGACCGACTTGGAAGTCAGGGCCCAGATGGCCAATAAGACTGTGATTATCATCAGAATCGATTCCTCGATCAATGTGGCGATATCACTGGGGTTCATCCACCACCTCCTGTAGATTGAAAGCAGATGCCAAGTGACGAATAATTGGGCGATGACCATCCATTTTAAAGAGAATACAGCAAGCCCTTTTTCCTCTCCTGCCCGGGCTCTTTGTTCTCGAGTCCACCACAACATCAACACCTGAACCGCAAGCGAGACCAGCATGAATAACCAGCCAGATATCAGGGCGCTAGCGAATGAAACACTCTGCTTTTGGTCGACAAAAGTCGCTAGCCATATCAGTAGTGCCGCCGCGCTTTGGATTAGAATAACCTGCATTATCGCACTCAGCATTGGCCGACTAGAATGGAGTTTTGCTTCGGCCAGTCCGGCGCTCAGCCAGCCGTTGACGCCGGTGCGAAAAGAGCGGGCTTGGCCGACTGACCAGACCACGAAAAGACCGGCGAGGATAGTGGCGAGAATGTCGGCGCCATCCTCCTTGAGCACAGATGCTAAGGTGACGAAAACCAAGGCGGAAAAACTCAGTGGGATGATACAGATGCGAAAATTTGTCAAGAGGCGAATCGCCTTGACCGCATCGCCTTTTTGTTCGGGCAAGCAGGTATGGGAATAAATCCACTCCCTGCCCGAGAGCAAGGCGGTTATCAGGTAGCCTAATCCCAAGGCGATGAAACCCATTGCTGCAAACTCTTTCATGCCACTTTTGACCATGGTGTGTAATAGCGTGCACAAGACGCTGACCAGGAATACATGTGGCAAAGTTCGCGGTGAGAGTAGGGTTGAGACCAAGGATTTTAATGAGAGTGGTTTTTCCTTGAGACCTTGCTCGATGACCTGATCTATTACTTTATTCATATGCTCAACTCTCTCTTCTACGCGATTGCATCCTGGATGCGACGAGGTCCTTTTTGGATATCTCCCTTGAGTGAATCCTTGCCGAACATCCTAGAGTGAATGAATCCAACAACCAATGTGATTCTCAGGGTGAGGGCGCAGAGGAATATCCTTGCCCGGCTTCTGTTCATGCCCGGCGATGTCTCGACTTACCTATCAAGCATTCCACAGTAATTGTTGAGCGCTATACTGTTATATCGAGGATGGTGAAGAGCGGATATGGCCAAGAGGTTGACCAAGGCTTTGCGCGGCAAACGCCGTTGGATTGGCTTTCGTTTCACCGGCTTTGAGCGGCGAGATCAATTATCTGAGCATCTAACTGGAATCGATGCCCGGTTATTCGATATGGAAGGAGATTTAGCAATCGTATGTGTTCACCTTGAGAATTATCCAGCAGCGAGAAAGCACCTGTCGCAAGAACCATTCGAATCTTTGACCTCAAGTGGTAAGATTACCTGTGTGCGTGAGAGGTTAGGCCTAGCTAGACCTGAGCGCAAACGTTAGCGCCATGTTCATGACCTCAATGGGGCTCCACCTTGTATGGGCGGTGGCGGCGAGGCACCTCCGGTTAAGACCAATGATGTGCTTATCTTGATAGGCGCCTCTATTCTACTCGCGGCATTTATCACCCATGCTTGGGCCAAGCCGATGATTATTATTGGCGGAGACCCAATAATTAGCGAGCATGATCTATTCTCATCAGATGAGGTGAACATTGCCTGGAGTGGTAATATCTCTTCGATCGACATCTCCCATGACGGTGTCGAGCAAAAAACCCCTGATTTTGTTGAGAATAGCATGACCTTCAAAGCGCCTGAATCCGGAACCTATACTTTCATCATTGTCGGTGATGAGGAAGCAGAGATAATGGTTTCCACAAGTCGGGCCTTGATGGTCGATTGGTTGCTCTATCCTATCGGTGCGATAATGCTGGCATATGGTTTTTGGAAGAAGGGTCTTGAGGGCGAGGAAGAAATCCTCGATGCCCTTATCGAAGACTGAGCCATTCGATTGCTTCACCGTCGTCGATCTCAACGAGTTCATCGCCATGGGTCAGAATCAATTTTCCATCGTTAGCAATGGAGTGTACCGAACATCTTTCACCTCTATAGGACGCATCACCAAGAGACTTAATCCTCTCTAGTGCCCGCGCTATAACCACCTCATTTACCAGAGGGGGAAGGGCGGATTTTTGTTCTAATAACGAAGCCAATGATGCATGTAGAGTCAAGTCGATTTGCTCGGGTAATAATTCGATATATTCATCCAATGACGCTTCGTTTTCGGTCAATACCCCAGCGTCGTGCTTGAGGTTGATGCCGATGCCAATAACCGCACGCATTTTATTGCCCTTGACTCGACTTTCTGCGAGAATACCACAGACTTTGCGTTTGCCGATCAAGATGTCATTGGGCCATTTCATTTGCAATGTGATGTCGGTAAAGCACTGGATTGCATCGATGACCGCCAGCCCTGCCGCCAATTGCAAAATTCCAGCATCGACCTTTTCTCCAGTTGAGATGACCCAAGATCCAGCATAACATCCGTCTGCTGATCGCCAGTGGCGACCCTTGCGGCCACGGCCACTGGTTTGGATTTCAGTGGTCAAATGTGAGCCCACTGGCAAATCGAGCGAGAGGAGGTCTTCATTGGTCGAGGTGGTGATGTGAACCCCTTCGAGCGGGGAGTTACTCCACGGACGCCAGATACAGGTCACTTGGATATCTGCACCTTCGGCAAATTCACGAGTGGCCATCGTGCGAGCAGCCAAACCCCAACGGTGGCAAATGGGCATTGCATCCTCGTTTGATCTGTGAACTATCAATGTGATACCATCTGTAGTCAGCAATTGTTCACAAGCGATATTACGAGCCAATAATTCCATTGCTCCCTCATCTTCTATGTCGGATAGAGATGCTTCCTCAAGCGGTCCGAGTAATTCAGCATCTGGCGCAGGTTTTTCGAGATATGGTAGATTCCAAACGATGAGGTCAAAGGGCTTCTTTTGCAACCAGGTGCGACTACGTGAACCGGGTCCGCATTCGACAATATTTGCATCATATCCAGAAGCTGCCAAGTTGCCTCGGCTGGCAGCAACCGCGTAAGGGTTGATATCACACGCGCTTACCTGCCAGCCTTTGGCACAAAGCAACATGCTCAGAGCACCGCTACCACAACCGATTTCAAGGGCTCTTTTGCTGCTACCATCGCCGAGGGAGATAATCTGTTGAGCCATGAGATCAGTGTCTTCTCGTGGGGGGTAGACCGTGGGCGGAATAACTAGGTCAAATGATAGATTTTCATCACAATTCCAACTCACTTGTTGAGAATTTCGATTCAATCGGTCGATTTCATCTGAAATATCTCGTGTTGAGAAACCCCTGCGCTCCTTCTCGGCCACAAATAGGGGGGTAATTCCCGAAGCATTTATGTTTCTTGGCGTCTAGATTGTTCCGATTCGTCTGGCCGCCGGTCGAGGCGCCTCCTCCCAGCCCTGCTTTTGTACGGCGGAGTCTTTATGAACTCCATGTAAGTCGGCCACAAAGCCCAAGTTGATACTTTGGGCCTGTAGCTCAGTCAGGTAGAGCAACCGGCTTTTAACCGGTTGGTCGCGGGTTCGAACCCCGTCAGGCCCGCCTGACAAGGCCTCAGGCTCACGTTTAACGAGGGCGTGTGGTGTGTTCAAGTGGTCGTAAAATCTGCAACGAAGAAGCGTCTGATGGAGCTTGGAGTTAGCGAGGAACTCGCGCACAAGTTGGCTACGGACCGAAACATGAATGATATCAAGGCTCTGACCTCTGATGAAATCGCTGTCGCGCTTGGTGTGTCCAAGGAGGATGATGCCTTTCAATTGACCATGGATGTCCTCGGTGAGATAGGAGCGCGCAGAAAGAAGCGTCGCTCAAAGAAAATCACCATCCGCTCATCAGCAATCGATGACGATGATATGCCCCTTTCAAACATTAAATTCAACGTTCTCAATCACGAGATCGTCCCTCACCAAGAATTGGTAGCAATCGAGGACGAGGAATCCATCCTAGCACCTTGGGGATTACTCGAGACCGATGAAGAGACTGGCGAGCCACGACTCGCCAAGGAATTATTGCCAAAGATTCTAATCACCGACCCGGTAATTCAAGTGATCAAAGAAGCGGCTGAGAAGGAGGATATGGCCAAGGCCGCAGAAGACCCTGATCATATTCCTTTACCAGCGGGATGGCTAGCAGACCGTGTGCTCAAAGTTGTTAGGAAATCGCCGTCGGCCGGTGTTTCTGGAGCTTATCGTCTAATCGTAGAGGGCAGTTGAGCCTTTAGGAGTGATAACCATGGAAGAGATAATACGTGCATATTTTAAAGAGAGAAGCCTAGTAAATCACCAATTAGCATCGTACGATGATTGTATTCCTTCTGGCGACAACACCATGTCGAGAATGGAGAAAATCGTCCACGCGATTAGAGTCGGAACCGATGAGGAAGTCGATCCCGAGCATGGTGGATTGATCAAACTCGACGTAATCGACCAAGACGTCTTGATCAGAGTCAAGAATATCCAACTCGGCGAGCCAACGATACGCGAGGCTAACGGTAGTGAGCACCCATCGCTACCGATGGAGTGCCGGTTGAGAAAACTTACCTATATGTCTCCGGTCACTATGGATTTCACTATTTTCCGCAATGGTGTACCAACCAATCCCGAGAAGGGAGTTCAGGTAGGAAGCATGCCGATCATGGTTCGCTCCCGCCGCTGTAACCTTCACCCGAACCACATCGCTGGAGACTGTGTTCTTCACCCAACCACAAGTGACGAAGACAAGAAGACCCTGAAGACCCTCCTTAGAAAGAAGGGCGAAGACCCCCTCGACCCTGGAGGTTATTTCATCATCAACGGAACCGAGAGGGTTCTAATCTCGATGGAAGACCTCGCACCAAACCGAGTTACCGTCGAAATCAATAAGAGATATACCAAGCAGACCGAGGTCGCAAAGATCTTCTCACAAAAGGAAGGAACACGCAAGCCTCTCACCGTTGAGAAGCGTCGTGATGGAATGTTGATGGTCAAGATTTCAACCGCAGGAACCACCGCTATTCCAGTGGTGCTACTGATGAGGGCTCTTGGCATCGAGAATGACCAAGAGTTATTCCAAGCAATCGCTGGTCCTACCGACACTTTCAAGTACATCGTCGCCAATATCAATGAGGTAAAGGATAACGAAGAATATGCAGTGGATAACCTCGAGGAATCACACCAGTGGTTGGAGAAGAAATTCGCAGCAGGCCAACAAAAGGAATACCGTGAAGCACGTGTGAACCAATTGCTGGACCGTGAATTACTACCTCACCTCGGCGACCATGTCGACGACCGCAAGAAGAAGGCTATTTTCCTTGGAAGAATCGTCCGTCAAGTTCTCGAGATGGCGATCACCGACAAGAAACCCAATGACAAAGACCACTATGCTAACAAGCGTGTGCGTCTCGCTGGAGATTTGATCGAGGATTTATTCCGTGTGTCGATGGGTCAATTAGCTCGTGACCTAAAGTATCAACTCGAGCGCCATCACAACCGCAAGCGTGACCTGAAGATCACCAGTTGCTTGCGCCCTGACGTTCTAACCAGTAAAATCATGCACGCGCTCGCTACCGGAAATTGGGTCGGTGGACGCAGTGGTGTCAGTCAATTGCTAGACCGGACCACCTATCTTTCCGCTCTATCCCACATGCGCCGTGTCACCAGTCCGCTGGTGCGCAGCCAACCTCACTTCGAGGCTCGTGACCTGCACCCGACACAATGGGGGCGCCTATGTCCTAACGAGACCCCCGAAGGTCAGAATTGTGGTCTGGTCAAGAACGCTGCTCAGATGATCGACGTCTCTGAAACAGTGCCTGAAGATGAGATTAAGCGCCGCTTGGATGAGATGGATGTATTCCAGCCCGATGATTGGACCGATGGCGATAGAATCCATGTCAATGGTGATATCTACGGAATCCACAAGCGGGGCAAGAATCTGGTCACCCAATTCAAGAATGCTCGTCGCAGAGGTGCGGTAAGGCCTGAGGTCTCAATCCGTTACGATGCCCCAAACCGTGATATTTTCATCAATACCGATAAGGGCCGAATCCTACGACCGGTGCTCATTCTTTACGATGGGGCGCCACGTCTAACCCTCAGTCATTTGGAGAGTGTGAAGAGTGGCGAGACCACCTTCCGTGATTTGATCAATGAAGGTGTAGTCGAGTGGATAGATGCTGAGGAAGAAGAGGATCTCTTCATCGCACCCCGCCCATATAATCTACCAGCGGTCGTTCCATCTGGAAAGTATGCAGGCCGCCCGATCAGTCACGAGAATACCACGTGGTTGAATCTAGGTGATCCCGGTGCTACCGTGGCCAATCTTCAGTGTAAAATTCGAATGCCGAATAATAAATGGTCCAAGACTACTTTCAAGGTACCTCTGCTCTATACCGCTGAACATACACACGTCGAAATCGATCCACAATTGATCCTCGGTGTATGTGCTAGCCTGATACCCTATCCCGAACACAACTCCACCCCTCGTGTTACCGGTGGGACGGCGATGGTCAAGCAAGCATTGGGCCTACCTAGTGCTAATTATAGACTGAGGCCAGACACACGTCTTCACGTCCTCCACTACCCACAACGCCCTATTGTCGGCACTCAAGCCATGGAGCACACCAATTTCCTTGAGCGGCCCGGCGGTCAGAATTTCATCGTTGCCATCATGAGTCTACACGGCTATAATATGCAAGACGCAGTAATCATGAATCGCTCTAGTGTCGAGCGTGGAATGGGTCGTTCTGCCTTTTACCGTACCTACAATGCCGAGCGCAGGAGATTCCCTGGTGGTCAGGTCGAAGAGATTGAGATTCCCGGCACCGGATTGGAGGAGGTCAAGGGACTCAAGCCGCTTGAGTGCTATGAGCACCTAGAGGCTGACGGCCTACCAGTGCCTGAGAAATACCTCGAAGGTGGCGATGTTCTAGTCGGCAAGACCAGCCCACCAAGATTCCTCGAAGAGACAGGAGCAGGAGCATTCCTTCAAGCACAAGAACGCAGAGAATCCTCGATGGTTATTCGCCATGGTGAGGTGGGCTGGATCGACAATGTCTACGTGACCGAGTCACTCGACAGTGGTCGATTGATACGTGTCATGGTCCGCAGCCACAAAATCCCTGAGGTAGGAGACAAGTTCTCCAGTCGTCACGGACAGAAGGGTGTTATCGGTCGTCTGGTCGAAGAGAAGGATATGCCATTCACCAAGGATGGTATCGTACCAGATCTAATCATCAATCCGCACGCTATTCCCAGTCGAATGACCGTCGCCCACGTCCTTGAGATGATAGGTGGCAAGGCCGGTGCTATGGAAGGCCGCTATATCGATGGAACCGCATTCCGTAATGAGAAGGAACAAAGCCTTCGTGATGCACTTGTCCGTACCGGATTCGACCACACCGGTCGTGAAACCATGATCAATGGTGAGACCGGTGAGATCTACCCCGCCGAGATTTTCGTCGGTTGTATCTTCTATCAGAAGTTGCATCACATGGTCTCTGGAAAGATTCACGCAAGAAGTCGTGGACGTGTGCAGATCCTTACCCGTCAACCAACCGAAGGTCGTGCACGCCAAGGTGGACTGAGATTTGGTGAGATGGAACGTGATTGTCTAATCGCTCACGGCGCATCGATGGTCATCAAAGACCGCCTACTCGATGAGTCCGATGGAATAGACCTTTTCGTCTGTGCGCAATCGGGACACATCGCATGGTATGACCCGAAAAGACGGACATATGTTTCACCAATACACGGAGACGGTGCTGAGGTCTACAAGGTTCAGACCTCATATGCATTCAAGTTACTTCTAGATGAGATGAAGAGTTTAGGAGTGGCCATGCGCCTTGAACTGGAGGACCAAAGATGAATCAAAGAAATAGCACCTTGATCCCCAAGAGGATAGCCGGCATTAGATTCAGTCTGATGGATCCCAGTGAAATCCGTAAGATGTCCTCGGTCGAGGTTAAGACCGCAGATACCTACAAGGATGACGGACACGCTTACCGCCAAGGTTTGATGGACCCGCACATGGGTGTTATCGAGCCCGGATTGGTTTGTCCAACTGATAATTGCAAGTATGATGAAAGCCCAGGTCACTTTGGTCACATTCAACTTGAGCTACCGGTCATCCACATCGGTTTCGTCAATCTCATCAAGACTTCACTCAAGGCTACCTGCAATACCTGCAGTAAGATTCTGTTGCACGATGCACCAGGAACCCACCCCTCCAACCCAGAATTGTCAGAGCAGGATTATTATCGTGCTCGTGTGCGTGACTTAATCATCAAGCACGGCGTCGGTTCTACCGAATTTTCCAAGATTATCAAGGAGATTGAGAAGATTACCTCGGGTGCAAAGCGCGCGGTGTGTATGCACTGTGGAGAGCAACAAGGGAAGATAATACTAGACAAGCCCACCACTTTCAAAGAGAGTATCCAAGCACAAGGTGGTGGCAAGGCGACCGAGAGAAAGCTCAATGCTCGCGATATCCGTGAGTGGCTCTCTGGAATTCCGACCGAGCATCTGATATTCATTGGAATGGATAAGGTAAATCGCCCTGAGTGGATTGTTCTAAAGGTGCTCCCCGTGCCTCCTATTACCGTAAGGCCCTCCATCACCCTAGATAGTGGCGATCGGTCTGAAGACGATTTGACCCACAAGTTGGTCGACGTCTTGAGAATCAATCAAAGACTCAGAGAAAACCGTGACTCCGGTGCTCCGCAACTCATCGTTGAGGACTTGTGGGAATTATTGCAATACCACATCACCACCTACTTCGATAACCAAACCAGTGGTATACCACCGGCAAGGCATCGTTCGGGAAGAACCCTCAAGACCTTGACGCAAAGGCTGAAGGGTAAGGAAGGACGTTTCCGTAGTAATCTATCGGGAAAGCGAGTCAATTTCTGTGCTCGCTCGGTTATTTCGCCCGACCCATATTTGGGAATCAATGAAGTTGGCGTACCGGTGAAAATCGCTAAAGAATTGACAGTGCCAATTCGCTCGACGACCAGAAACCGTGAGCAGATGCGCCAGATGATTCTGCGTGGACCTGCGGTTCACCCTGGTGTGAATTACGTAGTCCGTGGCGATAATCGAAGGATTCGTATCAATGAGCGCAGCCGCCTAATCAATGCTGGATTCCGTTGTCATAACCCCGAGTGTCTTTCCGAGACCACTCAGAGATTTGACCTCGACACCGTTCTACCCGCACCTAATTTCCTACCCGGATTAGTGGTTCGTAAGTTGATCAACCGTGAGGACCCCGAGTCAGGACTAGAAGAGATCACCTATGTCATCGACGAGGAACCCACAATCGCAAATATGCGTGGTGAAAGTATCGATGGACAACCGATGGATGAGGATGACCCGAGGGCTGTTCTTCACCATCGCTGGAAGTGGGAACTTGCAAATCCGGACCAACCTTATCCCGAACACCTTGAGGTCTTCTGTCCACATTGTGGCAGTCCAGACAACGAGTGGGGTGAGCGCACCCGGGTCGAAGACCGCCTCGCAACCGTCGACCTCAATGGCAATCCGAAGCCCGGATTGGTAGTAGAGCGTCACCTTATCGATGGAGATGTTGCTATCTTCAATCGTCAACCATCCCTTCACCGGATGTCGATGATGGTTCACGAGATCAGGGTTGTCCAAGGACATACCTTCCAGTTCAACCTAGCGGTTTGTACCCCGTATAACGCTGACTTCGACGGAGACGAGATGAACCTTCACGTCATTCAATCCGAGGAAGCACGTGCAGAGGCAAAGATATTGATGAGGGTTCAAGAAAATATTCTAAGTCCACGATATGGTGGTGCGGTCATCGGAGGAATCCACGACCACATCTCCGGGGTCTACCTATTATCACGCCCTGGAACTTTGATCAAGAAGGCCAATGGTCTTGAGATTCTAGGAAGTATCAGTTATACCGGTGACCTACCGGAAATCATCACCGAAAATGGCGAGGAATTCTTCCGTGGTAGCGATTTGATTAGTGTGGTTATACCAGATAATATCCATTTGCGCTTTAGAAGCCGATCGAATGACGATGTTGTTGTCAAGAACGGTAAAGTTTCGGGAACTCTCGACAAGAGAGCTATCGGTGCTGAAGACGGCCGTCTTCTCGACGCTATCGTTCAGACCAATGGCTCGACCTACGGTGCAAAGTTCCTCGACGACTTTACCCGCCTATCCATAGCTGCTTGCACAACTCTCGGCTTTACCACCGGTATCGATGATGAGGATTTACCACTCGATGCACTGGCTGAAATCGAGCGCCACAATGCTAACGCTCGTGATGAAGTCAATGTTGAATTGGAGAAATTCGGCAAGGATGGCCGCAAGTATGAGGCCCGCCCTGGTAGAACACCCCATGAAACCTTGGAAGAGAATATCATGGTCATACTCGATCTGGGTAAGCAACGAGCTGGTGATGTAGCAAAGGACCATCTCAATGCATCTGGTTCTACCAATGCTGCGGTGAGTATGGCGATTTCAGGAGCGCGCGGTTCGATGGATAACCTAACGATGATGGCCGGTTCAATCGGTCAAGCTAAGGTTCGTGGTGCCCGTCTTGAAAGAGGTTACCAAGACCGTGTCCTCTCCCACTTTACCCGTGGTGGACTCGGTGCGAGAGAGCGTGGATTCATCTCCAGTTCCTTCAAGCGTGGTCTCGAGCCAACGGAGTTCTTCATGCTCTCTGTTTCGGGTCGTGAATCTCTGGTCGATACCGCGGTCAGAACTTCGAAGTCAGGTTATATGCAGAGGAGATTGATCAATGCAATGGACGATTTAAAGGTCTATA
>Ga0066376_10001485_pt1 | contig 22745 bp, 20 predicted proteins | sample Knorr_S15_td_Bot_FD_77009 | JGI IMG/M metagenome (GOLD analysis project Ga0066376, IMG submission 77009) | Marine microbial communities from Southern Atlantic Ocean transect - Knorr_S15_td_Bottom_ad_5009_LV_A | ecosystem: Environmental > Aquatic > Marine > Oceanic | place: Southern Atlantic...
CGCCCGTTGAAGAACTCGGACCCTGGGGTCAGACGCCGCCCACAACGGGGTTTGCTCCACCTGTCGCGTTTCACAGGCGGGGCCCGACCCCTTCTTCAAGTTGCAACGAGTGCTGGTTGAAAAGGGGTCAGGCCCCGCCTGCCTACCGTTCTGGGTGAAGCGGGACTTTCTGTGGGCGGCGTCTGACCCCGTCCCATCCCCCAACTTGTGTTTTTCAACAGGCTGCTAGCTCGCTGGCGGCGGATTGAAAAACACCCGAGTCAGGCTCACTTTCTTCCTCCCCAACTCGATTGCTAGAATCGCTCCTCGAGGGGCGTGAGGAACCGAGGACAGGAAACACTTCCATGACCGGCAACAACCTGGCACTTCGGCTGGCAGCTTCGCTGTCCATCCTGCTGCTGACCGCTCCCCCGTCACTGACCGCGGCCGAGCCCGACGAGTTGATCTCGACGATCAAGTCGGTTGACAAGAAGGCCAGGGGCAACCCGGCCGCCGCGCGAGCCGTCGCAGAACTGTCCGCGGCCGAACCCGCCGTGCTGCTGACGGTGCTGACCGCATTCGGGGACGCCAACCCCCTGGCGGCCAATTACCTGAGATCGGTGACCGAGACGATTGTTGACCGGGCGATTGCCGGAAAGAAAAAACTGCCCAGGAAGCTTCTCGAGGCGTTCATCGTCGATCGCAAGCACGACCCCCAGGCCAGGCGGCTGGCGTTTGAGATCCTCGCACGGGTCGATGCCAGCATCGTCGACCGGCTGATCCCCGGCATGCTGACCGATCCCAGCCCGCTGTTCCGTCGCGACGCCGTCGCCCGACTGATCGAACTTGCCGAGAGGCTCAACAAGGAGGGCCAGGCCGACCTCGCCGGGACGCTCTACAAACGGGCGCTGAGGGGTGCCACCGACGACGACCAGGTCAAGGCGATCGCCAAGCCGCTACGGAAAATGGGCGAGAAGCTCGACCTGCCTCGCCACTTCGGATTCCTCACCCAGTGGCACATCGTCGGCCCGTTCGACAACACCCTCAACAAGGGCTTCAACGTCGCCTATCCCCCCGAAAAGAAAATTGATCTCAAGGAAAAGCTCGCCGGGAAACTCGGGCCCGCCAGCTGGAAACTCTACAAGACCAGCAACGACTTCGGGATCCTCGACATCGCCAAGCAGATCAGCCCCTACAAGGGCGCGGTGATGTACTGCACGACCGTCTTCGAGGCCCAGGCACCCCGGTCGATCCAGTTCCGGCTCGGAACACCCAACGCCTGGAAACTCTGGGTCAACGGCCGCCAGGTGTTCGCCAACGAGGAATACCACCGCGGCATGAAACTCGACCAGTACTCGGTCCCGGTCACGCTGCGGGCCGGATCGAACACGATCCTGCTGAAGATCTGCCAGAACGAGCAGGAAGAAGACTGGGCCCAGCGGTACCAGTTCCAGGTCCGCACCTGCAACGTCTCGGGCATCGCCGTGCACTCCTCCGATAACTCCGCCTCGTTGCCTCGACTCAAGGAAACGCAACCGTGACCCGACCTGATTCCCACCGCATCCACCGACTCGGCAGCATGTTGGCGCTGGTGCTGGTGGCCCTGCTGGTGACCGAGTTGACCGCAGCCGACTGGCGTCAGTTCCGCGGTAACCTCAGCTCGTCGGTCGCAGCCGGCGAAAAGCCCCCGGTGACCTGGGGCGAAACCGAGAACATTGCCTGGAAGATCCCGCTTGCCGGCCGAGGACTCTCAGGGCCGATCGTCGTCACAGACCGCGTCTACCTGACCTCTTCGGACGGCTTCAACCAAGACCGGTTGCTGGTGGAGTGCTTCGATGTGAAGACGGGGGTCCGTCGCTGGAGACGTTCGTTCCAGGCCACCGGCCGCACCCAGTGCCACTCCAAGATGGCCAACGCCACGCCCACCCCGGCCAGCGACGGCAAGCGGATCTTCGCCTTCTATTCCAGCAACGACCTCGTCTGCCTCGACCTCGACGGCAACCTGCTGTGGTACCGCGGACTGACTCACGACTACCCCAACGCCAGCAACAGCCTCGGCATGGCCTCCTCGCCCGTCGTCATCGGAGACACGGTGATTGTGCAGGTCGAGAGTCAATCCGATAGCTTTGCGATGGGGCTGGATGTCCGTGACGGGACCACCCGCTGGCACCGCAAACAGCACCGGTTCGACAACTGGTCGTCTCCGATCGAACTGCCCGGCAAGGACCCCGCCAAGAGCCTGGTGCTGCTGCAGAACATGGTCGGGCTGACGGCACTCGAGGCCCGGACCGGGACCGAGGCCTGGCACTACGACGAGCCCTCCTCCCGCACACCCTCCTCGGTCGTCGCCGACGGAATCGTCTTCATCCCCTCGAATGGACTGACCGCGTTGCGACCCGCCGCCGACGGCAAGCAGGCCCCCGAGATCGCCTGGAAGGACAACCGCTTCGGGTCCGGAACACCCAGCCCGCTGGTCTATCGCGGACGGGTGTTCACGATGAGCGGTCCGATCGTCAAGTGCTCGGATGCCGCCAACGGCAAGCTGATCTGGCAGCTCAGGCTCAAGGGGGCCTTCACCTCCTCGCCGGTCGCCGCCGATGGACACCTGTACTACTTCAGTGAAACCGGGCTGACCTACGTCGTCGATGCCTCCGGCCCCAAGGGGAAGATCGTCTCGGAGAACCCGCTCGGAGCCACGATCCTCTGCACTCCGGCCATCGCCGATAACTCGATCTTCGTCCGTAGCCACGGACACCTGTGGAAGATCAGCCGCTAGTCCGCTCCGGAAACACCCCGCCATGCAAAACCTCCTGGCAGTCGGACTCGGAGGCTGCCTCGGGGCCATCGCACGCTACGGGATCGGCAACCTGATCCGGTCGCAATTTGGCGAAAAGTTCCCCTGGGGCACCCTGGCGGTCAACGTGCTGGGCTGCCTGCTGATCGGAGTCCTGCTGGGCTGGATCACCTCGCGTGAGTCGGTTTCCCGGTCGACCGAGCTCTTCCTGGTCACCGGGATCCTCGGCTCGCTGACCACGTTTTCGACGTTCGGTCACGAAACGATCAAGCTGGTGCATGATGGGGCGCTGGGGTCGGCACTGGGCAATATCGCCCTGAACGTCGTCGTCGGGCTGGTCGCGGTGTCAGTCGGCCTGGCGCTCATGCGCAGCCCCGCCGCCTGAAGGCACCGCTGACTTTCTCTGGCACTCACGCCCGACCTACAATGGGACTACAGTATCGGTTTGCCCAAGTCTTGACCCAGCTCGCCGCGAACCCGCCCGCCGGCACATCGAGGCGGTGGGGTTCGAGAGTGTCGTCGATGAACGCCGAAAATCCGCTCAGCACAACCGCCGAAACCGGGCGCTACCGCGGCAACGCCGGGCCGGTCGATCACGACCAGGTGCTGATACTCGACTTCGGCTCGCAGACAGCCCAGCTGATCGCTCGCCGGGTTCGTGAACAGAACGTCTTCTGTAGGATGGTCCGCCACGACCTCTCGGTCGAGCGGATCCGCGAGATCAACCCCCGGGGCCTGATCCTCTCGGGAGGCCCCGCCAGCGTGTATGCCGAGGATGCTCCGTTGCCGGACCCCGGGCTGTTCGAGCTGGGGATCCCCGTGCTGGGGATCTGCTACGGGATGCAGGTCATCTGCCGTTCACTGGGCGCCCAGGTCAATTCGTCCGAGACTCGGGAATTCGGACGAGCACCCTGCCGCGTCGTCGACCCCGGTGGCCTGTTTTCAGGGCTCCCCGATGAACTCGTCGTCTGGATGAGCCACGGAGACCAGGTCGATGATCCCGGCGGCATGTTCGTGTCGCTGGCCGCCACCGAGACCTGCCCGCTGGCCGCCGTCAGACACTCCGATCGACCAATCTACGGACTGCAGTTTCACCCCGAAGTGACTCACACCGACTTCGGAGGTCAACTGCTGAAGAACTTTGTCCAGGACATCTGCGGCTGTGAAGGCAGTTGGGATATCAGCTCGCTGATCGAACAGCAGATCGAAGAGATCCGGGCACGGGTCGGATCCCACCGCGTCATCTGCGGGCTCTCCGGTGGAGTCGACTCGTCGGTCGTCGCCGCACTCCTCTCCCGGGCCATCGGCGATCAACTCTCGTGCATCTTCGTCAACAACGGCCTGCTGCGTTCCGGCGAGGCCCAGGAAGTGCAGGAACGGTTCACCGAACACTTCCAGACCAACCTGCGTGTCTCCGACGCCCAGCGCGAATTCCTCGATGAACTCGACGGCGTCACCGATCCCCAACAGAAACGCAAGATCATCGGACGTGTCTTCATCGAGGTCTTCCGCAAGGAAGCCGAATCGATCCCCGACGCCAAGTTCCTGGCCCAGGGAACTCTGTACCCCGACGTGATCGAATCGGGAGCCAGTCCCGACGGACCCGCCGCCACGATCAAGACCCACCACAACGTCGGCGGACTGCCAGAAGAACTCGGGTTCGAACTGATCGAACCGCTCAGAGACCTGTTCAAGGACGAGGTGAGACGGATGGGCGAGGCGTTGGGCCTGCCCGAGAACCTGATCTGGAGACACCCGTTCCCCGGACCCGGACTGGCCGTCCGCTGCCTGGGAGCCGTCAGCGACGATCGACTCGAGACCCTGCGGGCCGCCGATGAGATCGTGATCGAGGAACTGAGAGAGGCGGGGCTGTATCGCGAGATCCAGCAGGCGTTCGCGGTGCTGCTTCCCGTGCAGAGCGTGGGGGTCATGGGTGATAACCGGACCTACCAGGATACGATCGCCGTTCGAGCCGTCTCGACCGACGACTTCATGACGGCCGACTGGTTCCGGTTGCCCTACGACGTGATGGAACGGATCTCGACCCGGATCACAAACACCGTCGCCGGAGTCAACCGGGTGGTTTACGACATCAGCTCGAAGCCGCCCAGCACGATCGAGTGGGAATAGTCGCGCCTCCGGCCACCCCCTCTACGGACGACACAACCGCTCTAACCCGACTGCCGTGCGGACCAGTCGAGGCGGTTGTAGCACGCCGCCACGGCCCGACCTCCACAGGCCCTTTCCAACACCACGATCGCGGTGATCGTAGGTTGTGCGGGACGACGATGAGAGTGGTCCAGCACCACTGCGCGCCGAGCGTCTGACCGACCGGGACTCGCCTGATGACCTCGATCCTGGGCATCTCTGCCTTCTACCACGACTCGGCCGCCGCGCTGATCGTCGACGGGCAGATCGTAGCCGCCGCCCAGGAAGAACGCTTCACCCGCAAGAAACATGACTCCGGGTTCCCCGACAACGCCATCGCCTACTGCCTCAGCGAAGCAGGCCTCACACCAAAGGACCTCGATTACGTCGGCTTCTACGACAAGCCGCTGGTCAAGTTCGAACGGCTGCTTGAGACCTACCTGGCGTTCGCCCCCGCGGGGATCAAGAGCTGGCTGACTCTGCTGCCCAACTGGCTCCGCACCCGGCTGCACCTGCCGCGGGTGATCAAGAAGGGCCTCGACCGACAGTACTCTCGACGGATCGTCTTTCCCGAACACCACGAATCTCACGCCGCCAGTGCCTTCTTCCCCAGCCCGTTCCCCGAAGCAGCCATCCTGACCGTCGACGGAGTCGGCGAATGGGCCACCGCCAGCTACGGCTCGGGCAAGGACAACCGGATCGAGTTGACTCACGAGATGCGCTACCCGCACTCGCTGGGACTGCTCTACACCGCCTTCACCTACTACTGCGGGTTCCGGATCAACTCGGGCGAATACAAGCTGATGGGCCTGGCGCCCTACGGAGAACCCAGATACGCCGACCGCATTCTCGAACACCTCATCGATCTCCAGCCGGACGGATCACTGAGAATGCACCTGGATCACTTCAACTACTGCCAGGGACTGACGATGACCTCGTCGAAGTTCCATCGGCTCTTCGACGGACCGCCGCGGACCCCCGAGTCGCCTCTGACCGAACGCCACATGGACATCGCTGCCAGCGTGCAGGCGGTCACCGAGGAAGCCATGCTGCGGATGGCCCGCCACGTCCACCAGGTCACCGGGATGAAGAACCTCTGCCTGGCCGGCGGAGTGGCACTCAACTGCGTGGCCAACGGCCGAGTGCTTCGGGAAGGTCCCTTCGATGAGGTCTGGATCCAGCCGGCCGCCGGTGACGCCGGTGGTGCACTGGGAGTCGCACTGCTGATCTGGCACCAGCTGCTCGACAACCCCCGCCCCCACGATCAGCTCGACTACCAGGGCGGCAGCTCGCTGGGTCCTGAGTTCTCCAACGAGCAGGTCCAGGAATTCCTCGATTCCGCCGGTGCCGTCTACCAGAAGTTCGACGACGTCAACGAACTGTGCCACGAGGTGGCCGGGTTGATCGCGGATGAGCAGGTGATCGGGTGGATGCAGGGCCGGATGGAATTCGGACCGCGAGCCCTGGGCGGCCGCAGCATTCTCGGAGACGCCCGCAGCACTCGCATGCAGTCGGTGATGAACCTCAAGATCAAGTTCCGCGAGTCGTTTCGGCCGTTTGCACCCAGCGTGCTCGAGGAACGGGTCGACGAGTACTTCGAGATGCGGCCGGGGCAACAGAGCCCCTACATGCTGCTGGTGGCCGATGTGAAACCCGAAAAACGGCTGCCGCTGGATGAAGCGGACCAGGCCACCCGTGGCCTCGACAAGCTCAAGGTCCACCGCTCGCACGTGCCGGCCATCACGCACGTCGATAATTCGGCTCGAGTCCAAACCGTCGACCCCAGGCGACACGGACGCTACTACCACTTGCTGAAGGCCTTCGAAGAACAGACCGGGTCTGCGGTGCTGATCAACACCAGCTTCAACGTCCGCGGCGAACCGATCGTCTGCACGCCGCAGGAAGCCTTCCGCTGCTTCATGGCCACCAACATGGACGTGCTGGTGATCGAGGACTTCGTGATTCACAAGGATCAGCAGCCGGGAGCGACCGAGCATGGAATCGACGAATACCTCGCCAACTTCGAACTCGACTGACACGCCCGCCACGACCAGCCCAAGAGACTCAGATGATCGCCATCGACTGGAATCCCACTCACCGCTTCCTCAGGCAGTTCGCCGCCCTGTTCGTGGTGTTCTTCGCGGCGATCGGAGCCTTCCGGTTCTTCGCACGGGGCGACGCCACCACCGCGTGGGTGCTGTGGTCGATCGCGCCGCTGGGACTGGTCGGCCTGGCCTGGCCGGCGTTCATGCGATACGTCTACGTCATCTGGATGGCGGTGGTCTTCCCGCTGGGATGGACCGTCTCGATGCTCATCCTCTCGGCCATCTACTACTTGGTCGTCAGCCCGATCGGACTTATCATGCGTCTGTGCGGACACGATCCGTGCCGACGTCGCCTCGATCCCGATGCCACCAGCTACTGGATACCACGCCCCGCGGTCACCGACGCCGCGCGGTACTTCCGACAGTTCTAAACACCCGCCTCCCCCAGTCCTCCCCGACAACTCCCTTCTGCGGACCGTCCAGCATGAACGACATCAACCCGACCCCCGACGACACGACACCCGAGGCCATCGAGCCGGCGACCGACGTGTCCGACGACGGCACGACTCCCGTCGCCAGCGAGCCTTTGACCGAAGTGGCTGCCGCCACCGAGTTCGCCACGGCGGCCGAAGCGCCCGAGATGGGTTTCTTTGCCGAGTTCTGGGATTTCCTGGTCCACAACAAGGCGTGGTGGTTGACTCCGATCATCCTGGTGCTGGCGCTGGTCTTCGTGCTGGTCTGGTTCGCCGCGACCCCGTTCGCCCCGTTCATCTACGGAGCGTGATCAGGCGGCGTCTGACCCTAGCGGAACGCTTCAACCGCCGTCGCGGTGCAGGCGAACTGCAAACGGACCGCTACCTGGTCCTCGACACTCGCTTTGCCCGAGAGAAACCAGGCACCGCCGAGCACTTCGTCCAGGCTCGCTTCGATCTCCAGCAACTCGCCCGGCCGAACCATCCGCCGGAACCGCGTCTCCTGCTGCCGCGTGACCACCGGCACGTGCCCCTCGGGAATTTCGCCTCCGGATGCGATCAGGACCGCGCCGGCCTGGAAGACCGCTTCGCACAGCAGCACGCCCGGCAGCACCGGGAACTCGGGGTAGTGACCCGCGAAGACCGCCAGGTCCTCGGGCACCAGCTTGCGAGCCCGCACCTTCGTCTCGCTCAGTTCCACCACCTCGTCGAGCCACAGGAACGGGTCGCGGTGAGGGATCAAGGCCTCGATCGCCGCCCGGTCCAGCACCACCGACTCCGATCCCCCGCCACTCATCAGACGCCCGCCGGAGCCGGAGTCATCAGCTTGTCGACCTCGTTGGCGACGATCACTCCATAGTTCACCGCCCCCAGCCAACCCGACATGATGATCCCCACGCTGCCGGCATGAAACAGCCCCTCGACCTGCTCGGGCAACCCCTGGCTGACCTTCAAACCCTCGAATTTCGTCCCGAAACTGGCACCCTGCGGGTGACGCGTGTAGTGCTCGAAGGTTCGAGGCGTTGACGCCTCGATGTGCTCGACAATCTCACGCACGTTGGGTACGTACTGATCGAGGCAATCGAGAGTCGTTTCGCAGAGGTCTTTTTTCGACGCCTGGTAGTCTTCTTCGGAGAGGTCCGCCCAGTCGCTGAAGTTGGCGTTGGTCGAGCTGACCACCATGTGGCGGTCGCTGCCGGGGCGGGTGCGGGGGTAGTAGAAGCTGAAGGTGCGGCTCGAGATGTCTCGGCTGAGCATCGCCTCGATGTCGAAACCGCTGTGTTCGGAATGGAACAGCAGGTCGCCACACGGCTCGAAGACCGCTCCGGGCTTCATCGCCATGTAGACCTGGCAGCTGCTGTTGTTGAGCCGTACCGCTCGAGCCTCCTCGACAAACTCCTTGTCGAAGGCCTCCTCGCCAACCAGCCCGAAGACCGTCTGCTTGATGTTGGCGTTGGAGACCACCGCCCCGCAGCTGATCCGGCGTCCGTTGACCACCACCGCGGCAACCTTGCGATCGGCAGTCACCTCGATCTTTTCCACCATGCAGCGGATCCGCACGTCGACCCCGTTGGCCGTCAACTCCTCCTTCATCGAGCCCACCAACGCGTCGGTGCCCCCCTCGAACGTGAATACCCCCTTGCTCATGAAATTCGAGAACACGATGCCGTAGGTCAGGGCGGGGTCCTGAAGTGTCGAACCGTTGGCGTAGGTGATCGGCTCCATCAGCATCCGCACCACGTCGTCGCGACCCGGAAAGAATCGCTCGAACAGCTCGCCGGTGGTCAGCTCCTGGTCGTCGTAGAAGTTCATCCCGCGGGCCGTGTCGAAGAACTCGGATACCGTCTCGGGCGACACCCCGAACGTCTCGATCAGGATCCTCGTGAAGTCCTCGCGGTCGAAGGACGTCTGCAGCGAGAACTGAGGATTCTCGAACCGGATCCCCTCCAGCTGCACGATCCTCTCGGCAATCTCCGGCGTCCAGTACTTCCGACAGCTCTTCTTCATCCCGATCGGGAATCCGTGCAGCGAGATGTCGAAGATGTGGCCACCCTTGCGTTTGAACCAGGTGGCCATGCCGCCGAGCTGGTAGTGGTGCTCGAGCAGCAGCACCGAGTAGCCGGCCCGAGCGAGGACGTTGGCGGAGGTGAGACCGGCGAGTCCCGCTCCGATCACGACGATGTCGTAGTGATCACCGGCGTCCTTGAGAAAGTCCCGGGGCATCGTCAGAAGCTCTTCGACGGTCTCAACAGGTGCAGGTTCGCGATGGTAATGCCCGAGAGCATCGAGCCGATGATACCCAGAAAGCCCTGGTCGGTGCCGCAGAGGAAGAGGTTGCGGAGATGCGTGCAGCCGTCGCGGATCTTGCGAGGCGCCCCGTACACGCAGCCATTCTCGTGACCGGTGAACCGTTGGATCGTTCGCGGAGTGAACACGTCGGTGTCGACGATGTGCTTGCGGAAGTCCGGTACGAACCTCAACGTACTCGCCAACACCCGCTCGGCCCACTCCTGCTTCTGCTGAACGTACTCGTCGGGAGGCAGGTTGAGCCAGTGGCCCGGATCGGCCAACGCCGTGATCCTCATGCGACCCTCACCCGACGGCTCGTCGTACTCGAAGTTGTTCGGTGAGCAGACAATGCCGCTGGATACGTCGACGGGAACCCCGGGACGGCGGTAGCTGAAGTTCGGGCTGTCGTTGAAGAAGACGATCGTCTGGTCATGGCCCAAGTCGACCGGTTGACAGTCCAGCGAATAGATCGACTCGACAAACGAGATCTCACCCGGCGGCGACAGGTCCGTGGCCTGATCGCACATCCGCATCGTCTCGAAGTTGCCCGCCGAAGACAGCACGTTCCTGGCCTCGATCACTTTGCCATCATCGAGCAGTACGCCGGTGGCATGGTCGCTGTGGCTGAGAATCTTCTGTACGCCGGACCGCAGCCGCAACTCGCCACCCAGGCCGCGGAACTTGCGGACCAGTTTCTTGAGAATCAGCCGCACACCCTCCAGCGGACGAGCAAAACCCTCCTGGAAAATGCTGCGGAACATGATCACGAACTGAGGCCACTCGAGGTCGTCGGGGGTGGCACTGGAATAGAACATGGTCGGACACAACAGCATCTCGATCAGCAACGGGTTGTCGAGTTCTTCGGCGAGCACTTCGCGAGTGGAAATCAACGGCTGGTCCAACGCCATCGGATCGTACTCGGCGATCCGCTGCACCAGCCTCGCGAAATTGTCCTTCTCGCCCGGAAAGCTCTCGATCACCTGCTGCTCGAAGTACTCGAAGTCGTTGGTGAACCGCAGAGTGCAGCCGGGGAAGACGATCGAGGACTGCCGCTGAGGCACCAGGGCAAAGTCCTCCCAGCGGAGCCTGAGTTGGCGGAGGAGCTTGGAGAGTGGTCCGGTGAGTGTGCCGGGGGCGGCGTAGTTGGTCACCGCGTGCAGGCCCACGTCGTGGTTCCGCTTGCGGAGACGGTAAAACGAGTTGAGACCGCCGATGGTGGTGTGCCGCTCGAGCAGGCAGACCGAGCGGTCGAAGTAGGCCAGCCGGATGCCGGCGGCCAGGCCCGAGAGTCCGGCGCCGATGATGACCGTGTCGTAGCGCATGCGTGGCTGGGGCCCAGTCAGGTCAGGCGGATCAGTGGAGGGACTCCCCGGTCAAACCGGGCTCTGGACGTCCTTGAGCAAAGGCTCGAGGTAGCTGATTGTTGCAGACATCGACGCCAGGTGCTCGTAATCCTCTTCAGGAATCTGCACCCGGTACTGCTTTCTCAATTCCATCACGATATCGAGAAAGTCCATGCTGTCCAACTCCAACTGGTCGCGGAACGGAACCTCATCGACCAGTCCCGACAGATCTTCATCGGGCTGGATTCGGGACAGGATGTCCAAGATCACCCTCCGGATTTCATCCGCGACCATGCCGCCTAGCTCCGATCCGCTCTCGACTCTACCCGTCCGCCTCGTATCTCCGCACAATCACGACCGAGTTGATCCCGAGCATACCGAACGAGTTGTTCAGAATGTAATCGACTCGATCCAATGACCGAGGCGAGTTGGCGACGATCTGTACAAGGCCACACTCGGGATCCAATCGGTCGAGATTGATTGTAGCGTGTGCGATTTGGTCTTTGAAGGCAGGCAAGTTGCCAACCAACTCCAAAGCACCCGCCGCCCCCATCGCGTGGCCAATGAAGCTCTTCGCATTGTTGACCGCCAACGACTCGCGATCACCAAAAACCTCGCGAATCGCACGACATTCCGCGATGTCGCCCTGGTCGGTCGCGGTGGCATGGCTGCTGAGAATATCGATGTCCTCGGGCGAAATCCCCGCCCGGTCCAACGCCAATCTCATGCACTGGGCCTGCCGCCCGGCATCGGGGAGCACGAAGTCGGTCGCGTCGGAATTCATCGCGTGGCCGACAATCTCCGCGTAAATCGTCGCGCCGCGAGCCAATGCGTCGGGGAGTCGTTCGAGAGTACAGATGGCACCGCCCTCGGCCACCACGATCCCGTTGCGATCGGCGTCGAACGGACGGCTCGCACAGGCAGGATCCTCGTGAGTCGCCAGGGCCCCCTGGCTCTTGAAACTCGCGAAAATCCCAAACGTGTGAATGCTCTCCGACACCCCGCCACACACCGCCAGGTCCACCTCGTCCAGCCGCAGCATCTGCGCGCCCTGGATGAACCCGGCGTTGCCGGCGGCACACGCGGCGCCCAGGGTCAGGTGAGGCCCGGTGATGCCCAGGTTCAAGGTCACCTCGCCGGCCGGATTGTTCGCCACCGTTCGAGGGTTGTGATGGTGAGACCAGACGCTGGTGTCGTAGTCGTACTGAGAAATCTCGTGGATCTCGTTCTCCGTCTCCACGTTGCCGTGCTCGGTGATCCCCAGGTAGACACCCACACGCGACCGGTCGCGATCGGACAGCTCCAAACCCGCATCGGCAAGAGCCTCGTGTGAACAGTAGATCGCGATCGAACCGCTGCGTGTGCCTCGCCGTACCTCGCGACGGTCCTGGTGAGCCAGCGCGTCGAAATCGCAGACGCCGGCCAACACCTCGCCCATGTGACGGGTCTCGAAGCGGACCACCCCCGACCGACCCGCCAGCAGGCTCTCGCGAAACTCCGACAGCGAATTGCCGTTGGGAGCCGTCAGGCCGATGCCCGTCATCACGATGCGCTCGTCAACGTACGACGACATGCCTGGCGGATCCGGAGCGAATGGAGACTGGAGGTGAGGTCGCGGGGACCGGACCAATGAGCGGGCCGGGTGAGATGAGTTGGGGAGTCACGGAGATTACTCGACCCGCTGGGCCAGAACAAGCGGCCCCGCCACGGCCTCAGCTCCCTCGTTTCGCAATCGCCGCAGGTCCGAAGATTGTGGCCTTGCGGCAGATCGGGACAGAAACTAACTTCCGCCGCCTCGATGGCCCCGGCACAAGCAGACCGGCAACGCCTCGTCGCCTCACTCTCACCTCAACCCCACAATACCCATTCCCGACCGGTTCCCCGGTGACGCTCACGGAGGGCGGATTCCGATGCGTATCGATTCACGACAGCCTCGTACCCTCGGCCTGCTCCTGGCCGTCGGACTCATCGTCAGCATCGCAGGCTGCAACCCCATGAGCGCGTTCCTGATGAACCGCACCGGGCTGGCGTATTACGAATCGGGCGACTATACCGCCGCCAGCAAGGAGTTTCACCGAGCCGTCGCCGACTACCCGGACAACCCCGACTACGTCTACAACCTCGCCAGCGCCGTCCGAAAGCAGGGACAACTCGCCAAGGCCGAACAGTTCTATCGACAAGCCCTCGATCTGGACCCCGGACACCAGCCCAGCTACCACGGGCTTGCTCGACTGATGGTCGACAGCGGTCGAGGGTTCGAGGCGGCCGAGTTGCTGGGGGTCTGGGCCACGGCCGAGGCCTGGAGACCGGAACCGCATATCGAAATGGCGTGGCTCTCGAGAGAATCAGGAGACTCCGCAGGTGCCGAACGGCACCTGCTCAACGCACTCAAGACCAGCCCCTCACACCCCGTCGTTACCGCTCACCTCGGCCAACTCTACCAGGACTCCGGTCAGGGCAAACGGGCCACCGCGATGTACCAGAGATCACTCTTCAGCGACTGGTACCAGCCCGAAGTCCGCTCGCGACTCGCCTCGATCCGTGACCAGGGCGCAGGGATCGGACAATCCACCTCCCTGGCCAACAACTCCCACTTCGCTGCACCCGTCTACAGCTCAGCCGTGCAACCCACACCACTGTTCACTCAACCAACCACACCACTGTTCACTCAACCAACCACACCGCAGCCCACACCGCAGCCCACCACGCAACCAGGCCCGGTGGCCACTCAACCAGCCACCGCGCCGGTGACTGCTGGCGAGTTACCCGTCGTGGCGCCCAAGTAGTTCCGGCACAGCTGCCGGAGCCGGTATGAAGGGGGACAGTGCCGATTCAGCGGCCCCCGGCAGCCTTCTTGGACTTGCCTCCACCACCGGTGTTGCCGATCCCCTTCTGCTGCCCCAATTCTCCGGCAGTCACCACGCCGTCCTTGTTCTTGTCATTCTTGTCGAAGTACACCAGCAGGCTCGGCTCGGCCTTCTTGTTCTTGATCGCCCGCTCCACCTGCCAGCGTTCGACCCGGTATGTACCAATCGAGTCGGGTTCGTGGTCGAGCATCATCAGCTGCATCAGGGGCGGATCGGGCTTGGCATAGGGCTGCACCACTTTGTAGTTGCTCTCAACTGGGACGTAGGGCTGCGAGCGGACCAGGATCACTCCCTCCTCGACATTCTTGTCGGCAACACGCTCGATCTCGACCTCGAACTTGTGCCTCCGAATAAAGAAGAGCAGAGTCGGCCACTCGAAGACTGCAAAATGGACCGAACGGCTGCTCTTGGACCGATTCGTCTCTTCGCGGAACGACATCGTTGCCATTCCCACCAGGTGACCCTGTGCCGCGGTGAGCGTCAATCCGCTCTTCGGACGGCCGTCAAACGCCTGCTCGAGTGCACCCAGCGAGTAGCCACTGCACAGCGGCGAGCTGATCTCCATGAATGCCAGCGCCCCCACGCAAAGCAGCCCGCCCCACCGCAACAGACGCATGCCCCTTGGCGACTGGGCAGCAACGGCCCCGGCTTCTTCAACCGGTTCAGCTGACGCCGCCTCAACCGGCTCTTCAACCGGCTCTTCAGCCGGCTCTTCAACCGGCTCTATTGATGTCGCCTCGACCGGCTCTTCGGCCCGGTCATCGGTCTGCTCAGCGGACGGCTCTTCCCCCGGACCAGCCGCCGTCGGATCCTCTGCCATCAGGCACTTCCCTTCACTCACAACGCGGTTCAGTCCGCCGGGTCCAGCTCCAGCCGGAACCAGCGGATCACGCTGACATTGTCCTCGTAACACCAGAAGACGAAAAAGACCGCACCGTCGTCAAGTCGGACGACCGAGGGAGCACCGAACCGCAGGGTTCGGAAATTCTCGGCCATCGAGTCTCCCAGGTTCGTCGTCCCCTCGGCACTCCGGCCCCACAACGGCCTGCTCGCACCGTTGACCCACTCGTCACCCTCGATCCGCACATCCTGCAGCCACAACCCCGGCTCGTCGGTGCGGCGATAGACCACCAGCACACGGTCACGGCCGATGACCAGCGGAGTCTGAGTCTGGCCGACCAGGCCGGTCGAACGGTGCCGCGTCCAGCTGGCTCCCCCGTCGGAACTGATCGCGTACTGGTTGGGCCGATCGCTGGATGCGGGCAGGTCGTGGCACCAAGCCACCGCCAGCAGCCGACCGTCGGAAAACTCCACGATCTTCGACTCCCAGAAGTTCACCGCCTCGGACTCCGGTTCACTCATCACAGACAACCACTCGGGCCAACTCGCCCCGCGGTCGCTTGAAACAAACGCGACCAGCTGGTGCCCGTTGGGCAGCTGACCCTGCCAGTTGGGCCAGGTCGAGCTGATCAGCAGCCAGCGGCCGTCGGAGAGTTCGGTGAGCGGGGCACACAGCTCCCACTCGGGACCCTCGATCGGAGGCACGACCTCCAGCGGATCACTCCACGTCCGACCCCCATCGGCCGAAGAGGTCGTCTCGAATCGAGTCGGCACAAAACCCAGTGTCTCCGAGTGAGTCAGCCCCTCGCCGGGAAGCTCACGCCGATCATGCCTCTGCAACAGACCCGCGATCGTGCCGTCGCCGACCACGACCATCTTGACTCCTTCCGAAACCCCCACCGGAATCTCGGGCACCCCCAGCCGACCCTCATCCGACCACGTCCGGCCGCCGTCTGTTGACCGCGACAGGTGAATCCGCTGGTCCTCCGACTCAAACGCCTGCCCCACGTTGTACGAAACCAGCACCTCCCCATCCCCCAGCGGAATCGCCGATGGGAAATAGGCGTGACGGCTGATGATGTGCGCATCGGGATTGCGGAAGACCACCCCGGTTTCCACCTCCACCGACAACTCGCTCGGCAACTGTGCACTCATTCCCGGACCTTCTCACCAGGGCTCACCAGGGCTCACCAGGGCTCACCAACGGGATCGACCTACCCTACTCACCCTCAGCAGACCTCACAACGAGCCGGCCGCTGGACCTGAGTCTCCACGTTCGACGGATCCCGCTCCAGCGATTAGTCTCTGAGTCGCACACCCCGCTGCACCCGGAATCCTCTTTTCGATACGTTTCAAATCAATTCGATAAGACTCGATACGCTTCAAAGAAACTCGATGGCCGCTGCCGACACCCGGATCACCGACGTTCGAGCCATCCTGACCGCTCCGGCGGGAATCCGGCTGGTGGTCGTCCGAGTCGACACCAACCAGCCGGGCCTCTACGGACTCGGCTGTGCCACCTTCACCCAGCGGGCACGGGTGGTGGTCACCGCCATCGACGAATACCTCAGACCCTTCCTGCTCGGCAAGAACCCTCTCGAAATCGAAGACATCTGGCAGTCGTCGTTCGTGAGTTCCTACTGGCGCAACGGACCGGTGCTCAACAACGCCATCAGTGGCGTCGACATGGCACTCTGGGACATCCTCGGCAAGCACGCCGGCCTGCCGGTCTACCGATTGCTGGGCGGCAAGTGTCGCGATGCCGTCGATACCTACCGTCACGCGAGTGGTGAGACGTTCGAGGAGGTCGAGGAGTCGGTGCGTGGGTTCCTGGAACAGGGATACCGGCACGTGAGGATCCAGGTCGCCGTCCCGGGTGCCTCGACCTACGGTTCACCAACCACCCCCGCCACCCCCGCAAAAGACTCGCTGCCGGCCAATCGCCGCACCGAGACCTGGACCCACAAGCCCTACGCACTCCTCGTACCCCAGCTGTTTGAACATGTTCGCAACCAGCTCGGTGACCAGGTCGAGCTGCTGCATGACATCCACGAGAGAATCCCGCCGGTGCTGGCCATCCAGCTCTGCCGCGACCTCGAACAGTTCCGCCCCTTCTTCGTCGAAGACCCACTCGCTCCCGAAGACATCGGCTACTTCGACAACCTCAGGCAACAGACCACTGCCCCGATCGCGATGGGCGAACTGTTCAACAACCCCAACGAATGGACCCGGCTCGTCGCCGAACGGCTGATCGACTTCATCCGCGTCCACATCTCTCAGATCGGAGGCCTCAGTCCCGCGAGAAAGATGGCGGCGATGTGCGAGTTCTTCGGGGTCCGCACGGCGTGGCACGGGCCCGGAGACGTCTCGCCGGTGGGACACGCCGCCAACGTTCACCTCGATCTGGCCGTCCCCAACTTCGGCATCCAGGAAGCACACGGATTCTGCCAGGCCGAAATCGACTGCTTCCCCGGTTGCCCGGAACTCCGAGACGGCTACTTCCACGCCAACGATCAACCGGGACTCGGGATCGATATCGACGAGACACTTGCTGCACGATTCCCCGCCAGCGACGATCCTCCGTTCGACCTCTTCTGGGGCAACATCCGCAATCCCGATGGCACGATCCAGAAACCATGAAACCATGAAACCATGAACGCATCCGGCTCGTATCCCTCCGACTCCAGCGTCCCCTTTGGTGACCACCTGGTCGAATTGCTCGGCATCGAACCGATCGACTGGGGCGAGGGCCGCTCGAAACTGGCTCTGACGGTTGACCACAGACATCTCCGCAACCTGCCGATCCTGCACGGAGGCGTCACCGCCACGCTGCTCGACTCGGCACTCGGCGTCGCCGCCAACACCGTGGCACCGCCGGACCGCCTGACCGTGACCGCTCAACTGAACATCAACTTCATTCGCCCGGCCTTTCCCGGCGAGCGGTTGCTGGCAACCGGCCGGGTCCGCCACGCGGGTCGTCAGTCGGTGGTGGCCACCGGTGAGGTCCGCTGCGAGAGTGGTGAACTGGTGGCGACGGCCAGCGGCACCTTCCTGTTCACCGATCTTCCCAGGACTGCTGACGACTCGAGTACGTCCGAGACCACTGCCCGCGAAAAATCGGCCTCCGACGAGGACCCGGCATGACACTCGACGTCTACGGCGTGGGCAACACGCTGGTCGACATCCAGGTCCAGGTTTCCGACAGCCTGCTCGAATCGCTCGGGTTCGCCAAGGGGATGATGACGCTGGTCGACCATGAGACTCAGCAGAGAGTCCTGGCAGCGCTCGGCGAGTTGCCTCGGAACCAGTGTGCGGGGGGCTCGGCGGCCAACACCATCCTGGGCGTCGCCGGGCTGGGCGGCAGCACGGCCTACGCGGGCAAGGTCGGCGACGACCCGCTGGGGCACTTCTGCCTTCAGGACATGCGAGACAACCAGGTCACCGTCGACATCCCATTCTCCGACGGACCCACCGGGACGTGCGTGGTGCTGATTACCGACGACGCCCAGAGAACCATGCTGACCTTCCTGGGCGTTTCGGCCGACGTCGGACCCGATGATGTCGACCCGCAACTGCTGGGTCGCGCCCAGGCGGTCTACGTCGAAGGCTACCTCTTCAGTGCCGATACGCCTCGCGAGGCCGCCTACCGTGCCGTTCAACTCGCGGCCGACTCCGACGCGTTGCTCGCCCTGACCGTCTCAGACGCCTTCCTCGTCGACCTGTACCGCAACGAATTCCTCGAGCTCGCCCGCGGGCCGGTGGAACTGCTGTTCTGCAACGAAGACGAAGCCCGCAGCCTGCTCGAACTCGATGACACCGCCGAATGTGCTCGACAACTGGGTCAATGGGTGCCCCGGGTCGCCGTCACGCTCGGAGCCGACGGGGCATTGCTGGTCGAAGACGGGCAGCTGACTCGAATGCCCGGGGTCGCTGCCCAGGCGATCGACACGACCGGGGCCGGCGACATGTTCGCCGCCGGAGTGCTCTACGGGCTGACCAACGGGCTGAGTTTCGAACAGTCCGCCCGGTTGGCTCACCACGCCGCCGCGCGAATCGTCTCGCAACTGGGTGCCCGGTTGGCCGAACCGATCGCCCCGGACGAAGTCCTGCGATGGGCAGGGGGTCAGACGCCTTCCTGACAGCGACCGGCGTGGGCCAGGGACTGGCTCCGAAGGTGCCTGTCCCGAGTGCAGCTGCCGCGGTGGTTGGAAAAAAGGGGTCAGGCCCCGCCCATGTCGGACTTTCAGTTCTCCATAGGCGGCGTCTGACCCCAGCCGATCTGGGCTCACTCCGGTAGCGGCACCACCACGCCGGACACCTCCGGCAACAGGCTCAGGTTCGCACCCGCATCGGTGCCATCAGTGGCCACCGGACGGTTCTCCGGAGCCGCCTCGTCGGCCAACCGGAAGTCCGACAGCCCCAGCCGATCCCAGGCCAGGTCGTCGCCGGGGGCACGAGGCGTCTGCCAGGTGACGACGGCGTTGCGGGACCCGGCCGGTTCCCACTGCTGCTTCCAACCGGAAAAATCGATCGTGTCCTGGTCAGATCCCAGCCACCAGAAGATCGAGTAGTCGTCGAAGAAGTTCCTTTCGCCGTTGCGCCAGGCCAACAGGCCCCGGAACATCTCGATGTCGGTGTTCCCCGCCATCGACACCAGCGGGCGATCGGAAACGTGCGAGTAGATGCTGTCGCGAGAATGGGCTCGGATGGCAGGCATGTGCCGCCGTTCCTCACCGCTGTTGAGCCGGATCAGGTTCTCGCCCAAAAGGGCGGTGACGTGGACGAGGTTCAGCTCGACGACGCCTCGCTGCTTGGGCGCTGTGCCGCCGGTTCCCACCGTATGCAACAGCGACCCGCCCAATGCCACCACGCAATGACTCATCGACACCTCCGCCGAATCGGTCTGCCTGACGTGAACCAGGTCGGCATGACCGCGGAACACGCTGCGATCGATCGTCAGCTCCAGCGGCTCGGCCTCCATCCCCTTCTTCATCATCTTCTTCATGTTCCGCATCGCACCCGGCTCGGGAGTCAACTCGATCACCGACGCCTGGCGTCGGGCGGGGTTGACCACCGTGACCACCACGTCTCTGAGTCGAACCTGCTCGGGGCGTTGCAGCGAGAACATCACCAGCGACGCCTGTTCGCCTCGCGGAACCACCATCCTCAACTCGACGTTGATCACCTGCAGCGGGCCGGCGGTGACGGTGATCATGCGAGGCTGAACGCCGTCGCCTCCGGTCCCCTTGGGCCGAAACTCGATCCCCGGCCGAAAGCCCTCGGCACCTCTGATCGTGATGTTCTTCCGAGCCACCCGCATCGGACTCTCGATCCGCACTCCGTTGTACTGCAATACCACCTGGCTGCCGTCAACCGCGTCGACCAGGGCTGCGTTGAGAGTCGGGTAGGCCCGCTGGCGGGTCCCGTCGACGGAAATCACCACCACCGGAGGCGGAGGCGGATCGGAAGTTGCCACCGCCGCGGGTGCGGCGGGCTTGGTAACCGCGGGAGTCTCGGCGGTCGCAGGGTCCGGCACCGTCGCCGCACCACCAGCCGTCTTCGGAGAACTCGTGCCCGCAGGGGTGTCGCTCGCCGCAACGCCCGGCCGAACCGGTTCGCTGACCGACGGCACGGTCGTGCCGGCACCACCACCGCTACCAGCTGCCGCCGCTCCGCCGGCCGATCTCGTGTCGCCGCCTGCAGGGTCCACCGAGGGCACTGCGGCACCGGTTCTCGGATCACCGGCGGGCCCCTTCACCGCGTCGCTCAACATCGGCACGCTCGTGGGGTCGACCGTGTCGCCCGCCGTACCTGCCCCCGCAACGGCCGCCGGGGAATCAGACCCGGCGCCGAACCCGGCAATCGAGTCACCCCCGGGGAACGGGTCACCCCGATCCACCGGTTGGAATCTCAACACAACCACCACGATCAACAGCAACGCCACCGTCGCCATCCAGCCAATGTGCTTCTCCCAGCTGCGACCCGAGAGTGCTCCGGCCGACATCCAGACCATGCCCTCCGACGAAACACCCGTCAGCCCCAACTCCTCGGCCACGAACATCAGTTCGCGGATCAAGGCCTCCGGAGTCGAAAATCTCTTGTCCGGATCGCTGGCCATCATCCGGCGAACCACGCTCGAGAGTCGTTCCGAAACGCGAGGGTTCTTGCGGGCGGGATCGGGAGGCTGCTTGCCCTGGTGATCGAGCAGCTTCTGGAACGCGTTGCCCTCGGGGTAGGGCGGCTCGCCGGTGAGCATGTGGTAGATCGTGCAGCCCAGTGAGTAGATATCGCTGCGGACGTCGACGCTCCGCGGGTCCCGAGCCTGCTCGGGAGAAATGTAATCAAACGTGCCCAGCGTCGTCCCGTCCGACGTCAAGTCCTCCGACGTCTGGTTCAGCTCGGGATTGCGGGCCAGGCCCAGATCGACCAGCTTCGCTCGACCGGTCGGTGTGATGATGATGTTGGACGGCTTGACGTCTCGATGGACCACTCCGACCTCGCTGGTGTGGACCAGTGCCGAGGCAATCTGCAGGGTGTAATTGACCGCGTCGGCCGGATCGAGAGGTCCGCTGGCGGCGATCAGGTCCCGCACGTTGGTCCCGGTGATGTACTCGAACGCAATGAAGTGCAGCCCACGGTCCTCGCCGACATAGAAGACCCGGGCGATGTTGTCATGATCCAGACCCGCTGCCGCACGAGCCTCGTTGCGGAATCGCTGCACCGACCCCGGATCCTGCGACTGGAACGGACTGAGCACCTTCAAGGCCACGCCGCGGCCCAGGCGGGTGTCGCGAGCACGAAAGACCGCGCCCATTCCGCCTACACCAATCCGTTCGTCGATGATGAAATGATCCAGCTCCACACCGACCGGACTCGTGGCCGGCACCGCCGAGGAACCCGTCGCGGCAACGCCCTCGACCGGGGTCGCAACCAGAGGAAACAGCCGACCGCAGAGTGTCGAACCGGGACCCATCGGGATCGCATCGCCCAGCCACTGCTGCTCGGCACTGATCACCGTCGCCGCCCCGTCGACGGGCAACCCCCCGACACCAAGGCGCGCATCACCAGGCTCGCCGGCAGGACCGACGCCCGGGCTACCGCCCGGCGACTGGGGTGTCAGGTTGGGTGAATCCATGAACGTGCGAGCGAATGCTATGGGAACAACTGGGTGGCGACCGAGAATCGGACGCCGGTCGGACAGAATCTCCGACCTCCGTGGAGAGGTCACCTGATTATACCCGACACTTCGAGGCGGTCCAAAAGGTTTTCCCCGCGGCCAACCGCTTCAAACCCTCGAGCCGCTCACTCGCCCATCGTGATTCGCGAGACCTTCTGGTCGATCGCCTCAACACACTCGTCGAATCGCGAGTACAACTTGTCGGCAAAACGGGCACGTTCGAGCAGCTGAGCCGAGTGGTTCCGCACGGTCACGTCGTGGACATCGTCGGAACCGATCCCCATCTCGTTGACCTCAACCAACTCCTTCAAACCGCTCGCCTTGGGCAGAAACCCGTTCTCGAGATGGTCGACCAGGTCCCGAGCCAGCCGCTCGGCCTCGGTGAACACGTCCCGCAGCGGCATGTCCTCGATACGCCGTTCCGCCATCAGCCCGCACTCCCACAAGCGATGTTCGGCCTGCCAGCCTGCCGCCACATTAGACACCCGGTGTGCCACAAGGGTCAAGCTGGGGTCAGACGCCGCCTGTGGTTCGCCGGAGGCGGACCACAAGCGGGGCCTGAACCCTTTGGCCAGAAACCGCGGTTGGAACAAAAGGGTTCAGGCCCCCGCGGGCGGGCCGTTGGAGCTGGAGCACGGACCATCCGTGGCGGGCGTCTGACCCCGGCGGCACAGCCACACCGCAGCCACACCGCAGCCACACCGCAGCCGCACCGCAGCCGCACCCGCCCACTCAACGCACAACCCGCAACGTCATGCTCCGAGCACTCTCGGACTTCAACGGCCGATAA
>Ga0066376_10001486_pt1 | contig 22725 bp, 25 predicted proteins | sample Knorr_S15_td_Bot_FD_77009 | JGI IMG/M metagenome (GOLD analysis project Ga0066376, IMG submission 77009) | Marine microbial communities from Southern Atlantic Ocean transect - Knorr_S15_td_Bottom_ad_5009_LV_A | ecosystem: Environmental > Aquatic > Marine > Oceanic | place: Southern Atlantic...
AGAACTGAAATCCATAGATAGGTGCATTAGAATCATACATAACATCAAATCGACATGATGAACCATCACCATCACAAACACCACAGTCATCTTCAGTTTGGGAACTACAGTCCTGACCAATAGACAACGATAAAAATAAACTAAATATTAATATATATAATGAAATAGTGGGTTTCATAGCTTCTCCTCCTAGAGATATTAGCATCGTAATATAACTTCACTAGTAGCATTTTATAAAGGACTGATTAATGAGCTATTATGAGTGTGATTTAAGTCACATATAAGGTTTATCTGGAGTGTAATTAAGCTTCAGTATTAAAGAATAATGAAACTAAAATTTCACTAAGCTCTCCTATTAAAACTGAAATACTGTAACGATATTTACCCACGCCCACTTTTTATTGAGTAAATGTGACATTATTCTCTAATGAGATGTTGGCTTTCCCATTTTCATCATCAAAGAACCACCACCCAGATTGAATCAGTAGATTATTTATCTTAATTCTGGTTTTTGCTTCATTAGCACTCAAATTGTATGGCTTCCCTTATCATGATGGTTAGAAATTGAACTACAATTTACTTATTGATTGAGTAGCTAGTTTCTTGGGACGGATTTGGGACATAATCGTGGCCCGCGGGACGTTTTTTGACAATAATCAACTACTAACAATTCTCTGTAGTAACCAACAAAAAAGGGTCATTCCTCGAAGAGAAACAACCCTTTGTGCCGCAAGAGGGGGTCGAACCCCCACGCCGTAAAGCACTGGTTCCTAAGACCAGCGTGTCTACCAATTCCACCATTGCGGCAGGGTGGTAAATTTATATAATTATGATGTTTCGGACAAAGCCTGAATATGCCTTTTCAACATTAAAGATTGAATATAAATAGTGGTGGATAATCCAATCACCGTAATCTTCTGCCATACTACATGAATCGCTAAATTATTCCCTTCTTCAATGGGAGGACCCCAATTCAATAAATATATATAATAACAGAGAATGGTCATAAATAACATATAGATTCCAATTGGCTTTTTACTCAACCCCACCTCATTCTTCATGATGGCCAATGAATGAAGTAGCATGACAACCAAAAATAATTGAAATCCCACTTTTACAACAAACATATGGGCATCTGGATAATAATTGTGAGGTGTAAAACCAACCCCCATAAATGCTAGGCCACAGAGCATACCTGCCATAGAGCCTACCTGTGACAATCTAAAACTAAATTGACCGCTACTCACAATGGATGGCATCACTAAAAAGTAGGCAATTAATCCTACACAAACTGATGTAGTGGCAAAGGCGAACAATGTGGATGAAATAAAATTTTGATTACCCGAATAAACAATGGTGAGCCCTAAATCGCTGAGAAAATTTTGGGTAAGGCTGTAAGTCAATGTGGTTTTGTCACTATGGGTAGAGCCAGGATAACAATACATGGCTAAGAGCAAGATACCAATGAAAGCATAATATCCTCCCAATCCGAAATTGATTAATTGCTTATTTGTAGGGGATGAAAATTTCCAACTAAACATTAAATTTTACCTTCTTATAAATGGATTATGAGTCAGAGAGAATGATATTTATCAACTGAACCACATCCAACACCTTCAATGGTAAAACTGTTGAAATCATAAATATGGTAATTATTACTCTCGATAAGTTCATGTAATTATACTCTTACGAACCTGAATTTAACCCTATTTTTACCGATTCCAAAATGTTTCGCATATTTTCGTTTTAGCATACGTTTTTCTTTTCTACTGAGAGAATGGTGATGTTGGATGATAATAATGGCGGAATTATGACGCCATTCCACATCGGCATGAACTGACTTTTCCCGATTGATTATTTCTGGATTTGAATGATGATGGTGAACTGCACATCCCGAAAAAAGGATGGCAGTGATTAGAATATATATTTTCAAAACAATCTCCTTATTTTAAGATATGACCAGAAAAAAGGCTAAATGTTAACGAATTATTTTAGACCGATTTCTTGAAGACGTTCGAAAAGATAAGAGCCTGCAGTATGTTTTTCAGACAGGACTACATTATCATTGGGGTGTAAAAATAGGGGCATGGACATACGTGCCACTCCCATTTTATCACTTTCTGGATTTATCACACGATGGGTTGTAGAAGGGAAATAATTATTGGAACACATTTGCAACATATCGCCTGTATTCACCGCAATACTTCCGGGGTCACATTGGATATCATGCCAATTTCCATCTACATCTTGGGCCTGCAACCCTGATTCTGTCCCCGCACATAATACGGTGATCAAATTAATATCTTCATGGGCAGCGGCACGAATCGCATTGGGTTTTTCATCGCCTGTCATGGCAGGGTAATTAATAATCCGTAAAAGATTCTTGGGACTATCCTCTATCATTTTTTTCAAAGGAATAGAAAAATTTGATGATATTTCTACTGGAACTTCTTTTTCAATCCATGTAAGTAAGAGACTGGCTAATTCTACAAGTTGGGAATATAGTAATCGTGTTTTTTCTTCTACAGATTTGGGGCATCTTCCCCATGGATATATATGGAAAAATTCTTTTAAATCTTTCTCGTCACTCCCTTTGGCATTTTCACTTTTAAAGGGGAAATAACCATCTTGTTTTACGGGATGGAAAAGATAATCTTGTTTTTGTAAAGAATTAAAAAAATCTGTCCAATTGGAATAAACTTCATTTACCAATTCCATATCAATGTAATGATGATGAAGCACTGCAAAACCTGTTTGCTGTAAAGATTTTACAAACTGTGTTGGTGCATTTGTTAAACGTAAATCAACTGAACGAACGTGGAGAGGAGACATTATTCAGTTTTGTTATGAAAGTTCTTTAGAAAATTTATTATCGTAAATATCTAACACTTGTCGTGATAAATAAGGTGGATATTGGCCATTTCGTCGTGCTTTTATTTGATCGCATACTTTATAGAAATCAGCCTCGGTCTTGGCTTTTTCTAATTTTGTTGTTTCTTCTTCTGTGAGTTTCATTGGTTCTTGTGACATAAATCTGTCTCCTTGATTGGAGTATAATTTACACGGAATTCATATTTTAAAAATAGCAATATGATGCAATAAATTATCTCATTCACCTCATTGATAGCCGTAAATTACACCACATTTTAAGGGACACTAAAATGACGTTATCAGAACAAATACAAGACGATATAAAGACAAACCCCATCATTGTGTATATGAAGGGAACTAAACTTATGCCCATGTGCGGATTTTCATCAACGGTAGTGAATATTTTAAACATGCATGGTATTGAATACAAAGATGTAAATGTGTTAGAAGACCCTGAAATTAGAGTTCAGCTTTCTGCATTTTCAAATTGGCCTACTATTCCACAGTTATACGTAAATGGCGAGCTTGTGGGTGGGTGTGATATTACTATTGAACTTCATAATAATGGTGAATTAGAAAAGATATTCGAAAACGCAGGAAAGTAGCTTTATTTACAAACATGATAAAAAAGGCCCGGTAACTACCAGGCTTTTTTTATTTCAAAATCGAAACTGCTTTTTCAATCCCTTGGATGAGGACGTCAATTTCTTCTATGGTGTTATAGACATAAAAACTGGCCCTGGCCGAAGAAGTTATTCCAAATTTTGTCATAAGTGGTTGGGCACAATGGTGTCCCACACGAATACAAATATGTTGTTGATCTAAGAGCTGTGCCAGATCATGGGGATGCACTTCCGCAATATTAAAACTTACCACAGGACCTCTATCTTGGGGATTTCCATAAATGGAAATCCCTGAAATATCAGACATTTTCTCCAATGCATATTCTGTAAGTAATTCACCTTGCTCATGAATTACATTTAATCCAATTTCATTAATATAATCAATGGCTGAACCCAGCCCAATCACTTGTGCAATATTTGGTGTGCCCGCTTCAAACTTCCACGGAAGTTCATTAAATGAAACTGCTTCCATGGAAACTTCTTTAATCATTTCACCACCACCCAGGAATGGGTTCATTTCATCAAGAATTTCTTTCTTTCCATACAAAACTCCTACCCCTGTTGGTCCCATCATTTTATGACCTGAAAAAGCAAAAAAATCACAATCCATATCTAGTACATCTATAGGTAAATGAGGCGTACTTTGAGCACCATCTACCAATACTATTGCCCCCACTTCGTGGGCTCGTGAAATAATCTCTTCCACAGGATTCACTGTTCCCAACACATTGGATTGATGTATCACTGCCACTAATTTTGTCTTTTCATTGATATAACTGAGTGGATTCACTAACTCACCATCATCATTTACAGGGATATAATTCAATATTGCACTGGTAGCTTGAGCCACCAATTGCCAAGGAACATTATTACTATGATGTTCCATCTCTGTAATGAGAATCTCATCTCCGGGCTTTATAAATTTTCGGCCCCAACTATAGGCCACTAAATTAATTGATTCTGTAGTGCCTTTGGTAAAAATAATTTCAGCTCTATTGTTAGCATTAATAAAGGATGTAACTCTATCCCGAACCGCTTCAAATTCTGATGTAGCCTTTTCGGCAATTTGATATATCCCTCGATGGATATTGGCATTATATACAGAATAATATTCAGAAAGTGAATCTATCACAACTTGAGGTTTTTGCGTGGTGGCCGCACTATCTAAATAGACTAATGGTTTGCCATCAATAGTTTGATTTATAAAGGGAAAATCTTTACAAATATCCACCGAGATTAAAGCATTCCCATTTGTAAACGAGCTTCATCAGTCATCATATCACGGTCCCATTGGGGTTCCCATACAAGTTCCACATTTACATCTAAAACGCCTAGTACCGTTCGTACCTTATTTTGAGCATCTTGGGCAATCATGGGCCCCATTCCACAGCCAGGTGCAGTGAGAGTCATTTTAATATTTACAAAACTACCTCCCGTAGCCATATGCTCAATATTCATATCGTAAATCAAGCCCAAATCCACAATATTCACTGGGATTTCTGGATCAAAAACCGTCTTCAATTGATCCCATACTAATTCTTCTTCTACAGGAATAGACAAATCAACTTTGGATTCATCCACCTCATAAACAAGCGGTTCTAATCCAATAGCATCTGCATCTTTACCAGATATTTTTACTAAATTCCCATTTACAAACAGAGTATAGTCCCCACCCAAAGCTTGCGTAATTCGTACACGAGTACCCTTGATGAGTTTGATTTCCTCACCGGCTGGAATTAGGGTGGCATCACAATCTCTCGTTACCGTTATAATTTCACTTTGCATTCTCTAATTCCTGAATTTCTTTATGAATTTTGTTGATGGCAGAAATAAATCCATTGGTTCGTTGACTGGTAATACTTCGATTTAGACCAATATTATCTAATACATCTTTTGCTTCTATTGATAAAATTTCGCCAGTCGTTCGACCATCTAATAATTTCTCAAGGATGTTGAGGAGTCCCCTTACAATAAATGCATCTGAATCTGTTCGAACTAAAAAAGTCCCATCACCATTTGATGTACATTTTACCCAAGCCTGTGAGGTACAACCTATAATTTTTGTATTCTTGTTTCTATCTACTTCATCTAGGCCTTTTGAACTTTTTCCCATATCAATGATTTGAGCGAACTTGTCCATAGGGTCATCAAAAAATGAAAATAATTCATTAAATTCTGCTAATTGAATTTTAATTGTAGGCATATTGATTATTAAGCTATCCATGAATTTATTTTTTGATTGATATAATTTTTTAAGGGTTCAAACTTAATTTTCTCCATCACTTCACTTACAAATCCTGAAACTAGTAATACAAAGGCTTCATTTTTAGGGATTCCGCGGGTTTGAAAATAAAATAATGCATCATCATCCAATTGTCCTGTTGTTGATCCATGACTACATTTAACATCATCTGCATAAATTTCTAATTGTGGGATTGAGTTCATTTTTGCTGATTTAGATAATAATAAATTTTTATTAGACTGATGAGCCTCTATTTTTTGAGCATCTTTTTTAACTACGGTTCGACCATTAAATACGCCTGTAGAATTATCAAATAGTACTGATTTCACCAATAGTGAACTATAGGTATGGGGGGTATTATGATTCACCTTTATACTATTATCTATGTGCTGATTCCCTCGAGAAAGAGATAGGCAATTTATATTGCATTCTGCATTCTCACCATCCAAATCTACATAAATATTGCTTCGAGATAACTTCCCCCCATCAGCATATTGATAAAATTTATATCGGCTATATTCAAGTTGTTTTACATGAAGATTGGCCATATTATGTGTATTCATTGAATTGGATTGAATTCGAACATGCTCAACTTCCGAATTTTTCTCAATGGTAATATAAACTGCTTCATTTTGAAAAAATAATGTTGCATCCCCAACATGCTCTTCAATAAACATAAGCGAACTGTTAGATTCTATATCAATATATATTCTGGGATTCACCATAATTGAATTATCACCATTAGATATAAATAGTACTCTAACAGGAGTTTCAATGGAAGTATTTTTAGCCACAATTAGGCAAACACCACTATCCATAAATGCAGTATTCAATAGGTCAAATGGAGAATTTTCAGAATGGAATAATTGTCCATTCATTTGTTTAGAATATTCAGCACCTGATAATAATTCAATCCCTTCAGGGACTGAAGAAATATCTTGTTGAAAATGACCATTATAAATAACAATGGTTTGAATCCCATCCATTTTATATTGAGAAATATCGATATTATTTTGAGGGGCATCTTTGATTTCAGAAATTAGAAAGTGATTTTCAGTTAAAGCTGAAAGATTAGTAAATCGCCAATCTTCCCATTTTTGTGTGGGAAATCCACATGCTTCAAGTTTAGTAAAAGCATCTTTCCGTAATGGATGCATTTCAGAAGAAAAATACTTTCTATCCAATAACTTTTGAAACTCATTTTGGTAATTAGTAAAGCTCATTTTATATCCAGCTATATCCTTTTTCTTCTAATTCATGAGCCAATTCTTTAGGGCCTGATTTTACAATTTTACCATCCATCAAAACATGAATAAAATCAGGCTGCATATAATTTAGCATACGTTGATAATGAGTAATTAAAATGAATGCTCTATCATTATTTCTATAATTATTGATACCCTCTGCTATTACGCGTAATGCATCAATATCTAGTCCCGAATCGGTTTCATCTAATATAGCAAGTTTAGGTTCCAGAGAAATCATTTGTAGAATTTCATTCCGTTTCTTTTCTCCCCCAGAAAAACCTTCATTTACAGGACGATGAATAAAACTATCATCAAGTTCTACTACTTTTAGCTTTTCACGAATCATTTTCAGGAATGTCACTGCATCCAATTCAGATTCACCTCGATATTTTCGTACTGCATTTACAGCCGCTTTTAAAAAATACATATTGTTTACACCAGGAATAGCAACCGGATATTGGAAGGATAAAAACATCCCCTCACCTGCACGATGCTCGGGTAGCATCTCAATTAATGATTGACCATTAAATTGTATTTCACCTTGAGTAACTTCAAATTTATCTCGACCCGCTAATACATTTGCCAATGTACTCTTTCCTGCACCATTGGGTCCCATTATCACATGTAGTTCACCTGGTTTTACTGAAAGACTTATCCCTTTTAGGATTTCTTTTTCTTCAACTTTAGCATGTAAATTTTTAATTTCTAACATTATCCTACACTTCCTTCTAACGTAACTTCCATCAGTTTTTGTGCTTCAACAGCAAACTCCATTGGCAATTCTTTGAATACTTTTTTACAAAATCCATTCACAATCATTGATACTGCATCTTCAGTTGAAAGACCTCGAGAATTACAATAAAAGAGCTGATCTTCCCCAATATTGGAGGTTGTGGCTTCATGCTCCATTTGAGCCGTTGAATTTCGAACATCAATATAGGGAAATGTATGTGCACCACATTTGTCGCCGATTAAAATAGAATCACATTGTGAATAATTTCGTGCATTTTCTGCATTCTTCATAATTTTCACTTCACCACGATAGGTTTGTTGACCATGGCCTGCGGAAATTCCTTTCGAAATTATCGTACTTTTAGTATTCTTTCCGATATGAATCATCTTCGTACCAGTGTCAGCTTGCTGCATATTATTGGTAACAGCAACCGAATAAAATTCACCTACACTATTATCTCCCTGTAAAATACAGCTGGGGTACTTCCATGTTACGGCTGAACCCGTTTCAACTTGGGTCCATGAGATTTTAGAATTATTCCCTCTACATGCACCCCGTTTTGTCACAAAATTATAAATACCACCCTTACCATTCTTATCTCCGGGATACCAATTTTGAACGGTAGAGTATTTAATTTCTGCATTATCTAAAGTGATCAATTCTACCACTGCAGCATGGAGCTGGTTTTCATCCCGCATAGGAGCAGTACAGCCTTCTAAATAACTCACGTAAGAACCTTCTTCAGCTACAATAAGTGTGCGTTCAAACTGACCCGTGTTTGATGCATTAATTCTAAAATAAGTGGAGAGCTCCATGGGACAACGTGTATTTTTGGGAATGTACACAAATGATCCATCACTAAACACAGCAGCATTTAATGCAGCATAAAAATTATCAGTATGAGGTACCACAGAACCTAAATATTGCTTCACCAATTCAGGGTAATCTTTTACAGCTTCAGAAAAAGAACAAAAAATTACACCTGCTTTTGCTAAATCTTCTCTAAAAGTTGTGGCAATTGATACTGAATCAAAAACTGCATCGACTGCAACATTTGCCAGCATTTTCTGTTCGTCTAATGGAATACCAAGTTTGTTATAGGTATCCAAAATTTCAGGATCAACTTCATCTAAACTATCTAATTTTTTCTTCGGTTTAGGTGCTGCATAATAACTGATGGATTGGAAATCAATATCCGCATATTTCACTTTCACCCATTTAGGTTCTGTTAATGTTAACCAATGCTTATATGCCTTTAGACGATAAGCTAATAACCATTCAGGTTCATTCTTCTTTTTTGATATGAATCTAACCACACCCTCATCCAAACCGGGGGGGAGTATCTCTTGCTCAATATCAGTAACGAAACCATATTTATAGTCTTGACTGACCGCATCATCAATTATCTTTTGTTCTTTAGTTTTCATATATGGCTAATTGCTAAAGGCTTCTTCACACTGAGAAGCTAGTACCACATCCACAGGTACGTTCTGCATTTGGATTAATAATTTGGAATCCACCTGAGAGCATATCATCAGAAAAATCTACTTCGGTTCCTTTTAGATAGAGCCATGATTTCAAGTCACAATAAACCGTAATTCCATTAGATTCATATACTTTATCGAACTCACCTTGGTTATTGTCAAAGCTCATATTGTAAGTCATCCCAGAGCATCCACCGCCTACAACCGAAACCCGTAGACCATAGCCCACTTTCCCTTCGCCATTTAAAATAACATTTACACGATTCGCTGCTTTTTCTGTTACCGTAATTTCTTCATTTGTAATTGGTGTTTGAGTTGTGTCATTCATGATATACCTCTATTGTGTAATTTCACTGAGTGAAATATTGCTAAACATGGTTTTTAAATTTTTATTAATGATTTTTATGGGTTGGCGAATATTACAATATTCCATAAGAGAACATTCAGAATCAGTGGTACACTCCACAAGACCTTGCGGACCTTCCATTTTTTCAATAAACTCCATAAAACTAAGATTATCTAAAGAAACTTTTACTTTATATCCACCATATGGACCTTGTACTGCATGAATAATTTTTAATTTTGCAAGTTGCTGGAGTGCTTTTGCCAAGATTTCGTGGGGAATAGCAAACTTTTCAGCAATTTCTTTTGTAGTGCTAAGTTCATTCTCATCCTTTTGTTGCATGTGGCTCAATGAGATGAGAGCATATTCTAATTTTCGCGTTAATTTTAACATAATATAATTACCGTTTTACAGCAGGGGAAATTTACAAATGGGATAATTATGGGAGCAAGGACTAAATACGACTAAAATGGTCGGGTATATTGATTAAATAATGGATAAGCCTCTTTTAATTACGGTGCCTAAATCAGACTTTACATCCGCCAAAATTTCTAAATTGGTACGGACACCATTGGCCCATTCACTTCCGTCACCCAATTCTAATAATTGCATGGAAAGAAGCCAATCATCTGGATATTCTGAGGTAACTCTTTTATAAATTTCTGCCAATTCATTTAGATTAGGGGCATTGGATGCTTCTCGAACTTCTCTAACTTTTAAATATAAACCATCCAACTTTTTATCAGATGAAGATATTTCTAGATTTGAAGATAATTTTACATTTTTGGGTTTATCCTCTGGTAGAAATTGTTGGTAATTGTCATAGTCAGCAGGACCACCATATACCGATGTAATTATACCTCCACAAGTCATGTCATACATTCCCCAATCAGGCAAAAAGAGAGTCTCTGTTCCTAATGAAACGGTACAGTCTTCAAAACTTAGAATGAGAATCCGGCCATTATCTTGAAGGATATTCGTCAATTTACCGCTTATTAATACACCAGAATCAAAAGGGATTTCTACCTCTTCTCCCACTCTCAAATTTATTTTTTTAATATCATCATCATTAAAATCACATAAAGGTTTATTAAAGCCTTTCACATTCCCAACGGGAGAACCAAAACCTTGTGAATGATAATCGCCACCTTGGTCATTAAATTCATTACCATATCTGGATAACTGAGTGGGACCTTCATACTGCAAATAGGCAGGATTACCATCTTCGTCTACAATAATATTCTTCAAGATTCCTGAAATTTGCACTTTTGAATCATACTCAGCGGTACAAACAGTTCCCGCTTCTCTGGCCTTTTCTAACCCTTCAGTACCGCCTAATCGGAATGCCATGGTTCCTGCCATTTCCTCTAAAACATCAGAAAGTTTACCAAAATCAGGAGTTACAAATAATTGAGGTTGGGGCTCTGTAATATCATAGCTAGTATTAATACAATCTAAAGAAAAATGGATTTTTTGCACCTTATCGGTAAGGCAATTTTGGCTTTCCCCAACAGAGGAAAGTAGCCCTGCCCCATAAATTTTAGGGTCATCAATATCACCCACCAAGCCATATTCTACCGTCCACCAATTCATCCGCGCTAAATATGCAGCTTCACTCAAATAATCAAAATTTTCAATGGCCGTTTCTAAATCTAATTCTGCTTTTTGAATTTGAGCATTCGTGGAAGAGGCATCCTCCTTCACATCCGACAATTCACGAATAGCTAAATACAAATTATAATCATCCCGAGATGAAATGGCTTTTGAAGATACTTCTCCGTAATGATGTAAATAGGCTGCATAATCAGGATCAGCTAAAATAGGGGCATGTCCGGCAGCTTCATGAACAATATCTGGAGCTGGCGTATATGTTAAATGATCTAGTGTTCGCATATCAGCAGCAATGGCCAAAATTCCGCGAGATTGTAATTCCATAAAAGCAGCAGGTGGGATAAATCCCCTCACACAGACGGCACCCCATCCAAATTTAGATAATTTATAATCCATATCATTTACATGGGGAATTCTATCAATCGTTATGCCTGTTTTTTTCAAGCCATCTAAATATGAAATGTGAGCATATTTTTCAAAGAATACTCTGGAAATTCTCATTATAAATCGCCATACCGCATGATCAATAGCAGTATAGTTTTCATAATGTTGCTCAACTATAAATTTCCGAAGGTGAGGAGGAATAAATTTATGCGTCATTCTAACCTAAAAAATTAAATGGTCGCAGTCCACGCGGTTCATCTAAAATCACTTTTAGTATCATCGCTTTTTGAAGAGGAGTACCAAATAATTTTACCTCTCTATTCTTCTTCTTTTTAGAAAGAGAATCAACCTTAACCTCTTCCTGAATATATTCAACTTCTTCTACTTCTTGAAATTGTATTTCAGGTTGGTTGAATTCTTCCTCAAAATAATCTTCCTCTGATTCAGAGAATAATTCTTGGGCCTGGTTCATGTCCATATTGGGGAGTTCACCCAACTTCTTCATAATTGCTTTAAATGAAGAAGTCTTTTTTTCTTTATTGGGTGAATTTTTCACTCCCTTCTTCTTTTTTGAAAAGAATGAAGATAATAGCCAAATAACTATCATGAGGATATATCCAGGTTCTATTTCAGCAAGAAAGGTCACACTTTACTCTTGTGGTTCAGTCCCAGAGTTTTCATCATCCCCTTTAGAGATTGATGTTCTCATATCTGTATCAGATTGGATATTCTTCATTTTGTAATAGTCCATAATACCCAAATTACCCTCTTTGAAGGCCTGAGCCATGGCGATTGGTACTTGTGCTTCAGCTTCAATAACCTTTGCACGCATTTCTTGGACTTTGGCTTTCATTTCTTGTTCGGCAGCTACCGCCATTGCACGTCGACCTTCAGCCCTGGCTTGAGCCACTTTTTTATCGGCTTCCGCTTGATCGGTTTCAAGGTCAGCTCCTACATTCTTGCCCACATCCACATCTGCAATATCTATGGATAAAATTGCATAAGCAGTTCCCGAATCCAGACCTTTAGCTAAGACTGCACGGGAGATATCATCTGGGTTTTCAAGAACGGTTTTATAACTCTCAGATGAACCAATGGCACTCACAATTCCTTGTCCTACACGAGCAATGATGGTTTCATCCGTTGCGCCACCCACCAATTGATCAATATTGGTCCTCACAGTTACCCGAGCCTTTGCCTTTAATTCAATTCCATCTTTTGCAACAGCCGACACTTTACCTTCGGCGGGACAGTCAATCACTTTGGGATACACGCTAGTTTGCACCGCTTCTTTTACGTCTCGCCCCGCAAGGTCAATAGCAGTAGCTGTTTTAAAATCTAAAGGTATAGCGGCTTTATCGGCAGCAATTAATGCATCTACAACATTGGTAATATTCCCACCTGCCAGATAATGGGTTTCTAAATCTTCTGAGGTCACAAAATTTAAACCAGCACGATGGAGGTTGATAATTCCATTGGCAATAAGTTTGGGTGAAATTTTTCGGATACGCATAATGACTAACTTAAGCATTCCAATTTTTCCCCAACCAATGGACACACCCGATTGTATCCAAAGCCCTAACGGAACAAAATATAAAAATAAAACAAAACCGATAAAAAATATGGGTAACATTGTAAACATGGCCATGATGACTCCTTAGTTATTATACTTTTTTAACAATAATCTGGTTTTCATCTGTCCCTGAAACGGTAACGGAATCTCCAGACTCAATAAATTCACCTGTACTCATGGCCTGATAAATTTTACCATGAATCTCAACTCTTCCTGATGGACGTAATACCGAAGTGGCAACACCAGTTTGACCCACTAAATTTTCATATCCCTTCGAAATTGAATACCCTTCAGTGCTACTTTGCCCTAAAACAGGTATTAATTTTTGATAATAATTTGAATGAGTAAGCGCTCGAAAAATTAGTGCACCTAAACCCAACATTAAAACAAATGAATAGCTCATACTACGCATGGCAATATTAAAATCTTCAGGAAGGGGATGATCACCTATCAACATTTTAAATAGGCTATACACAATCATAAGGAAGCCCGTAATCCCTGCTACTCCAAACCCGGGTATCACTAAAATTTCTAATAGAACCATTAATATACCGCCCACCAATATGAGCATTTCAGTAGCATCTGCCAAACCCACTAAAAGATGGGACCCAAAAAATAAAGCCAAACAAAGTAATCCCAATCCACCGGGAACACCAAATCCAGGCGATTTAATTTCAAAAAATAATCCAATCATTCCCAAACTCATTAGTAGGGGTGCAAAGGTGGGATTGGTGAGAAATCGAACCAATAGTTCAGACCACGACTCCTCAATTTCAACAACCTCATTTTCATCAATTTTAAGTTTACGTAATAGAGCTGAAAATGATTCCACTTGTTCATCAGCAATCCCCAGTTTTAATGCTAAATCTGTAGAGAGGGTAATGAGTTTCCCTTTATTAAAACCTTCAATATCACTATTTCTTAGGGTATCATTATCCACAGATAAAATAAAATTAATCTCCATATCTTCATCCACCATGGCCTCTGCGATTTCACGGGAACGTCCATTTGCTTCTGCACTGGCAGCCATTTCCTCCCGCATATATGAGATTACTTTTTCAGATGCTTTTTCACCCTGAGCATCCACCGCTGTGGCTGCGCCTATGGTGGCGCCCGGTGTCATAAAAATTAAATCACAGGAAAGAGAAATTAATGCCCCTGCAGAAATGGCTCGCCGATTGATAAAAGCTATAGTGGGTACATCTGAGCCCAAAATTGCATCTTTGATTTGGGTTGCTGCATCTACTCGACCACCAAATGTATCAATGTCAAAAATTATAAATGCTGCTGAATCTGCTTCAGCAATCTGTACTGCACGCTGTATATAATTGGGTAAACCCATGTCAATAGTCCCATGTATTGGCACATGTACCACGGATTGAGCATTAAGGCACAATGGTGTAGAAAATAGGAGTACTATTAAAATGCTATATAACATGGGGACGAAATTTAGATGCAGTAATTAAATTGTTCAAAATCTTATGGATGTTTTTTATAAATACTATTCATTATTACTAACCGTAATTTATTAATAAATTTCCCTATCTGAATATAAATAATTTTTAGAACATTGAATTTCATACTTAACATTATTAGTTTAAAATTTAGAATTTTACCCCGTAAGTTGGCATTATTCATGGGTCGTCTATTGGGAGTATTCATTTATTATGTAATACCCATTAGAAAAAATGTGGCGCTACACAATATTAGTATTGCATTTCCACAATATGATATGCCGCAACGAAAAAAACTTTTAAAAAATACCTGTTCGCATTTTGGAATGGTTCTTATTGATTTTTTAAGGCAATCCAGTTTGGTTGAAGAGAATATCCATGATCTTGTAATTTTAGATGATGAAACAAAAAAAGTATTAGATGAATGTCATGGTGGAATAATTATGACGGGACATTTAGGGAACTGGGAAGCCATGTTACCTGCAATCGGTTTAAATGGATATCCATTTGTGGTAGTTACCCAAACGCAAAAAAATGCGGGAAGTCAAAAATTCTTTAATAAGATTCGAAAATTCGCCAATGTTAGTCTCATTCCCAGAACGGGCAATAAAATGAAAATGATGCGTGCTCTCCACAATCATAAATTTCTTGGACTCGCCAGTGATCAAAATGCGGGGAAACATGGGGTATTAATTTCATTTTTTAATAAACCTACATCCATACCCAAAGGAGCTGCATTATTTCACTTAAAAACGGGTATGCCAATCATTGTAGGGTTTTGTATATTATCAGCAAATTTTAAATACCATCTATCATTAAGAAAAATGGATGTAGAAAAAATCCCTGAAGTGCAGGAAAATGCAATTTCATTTATTAATACAAAATACTCGCAAATTTTAGAGGATGCTGTAAAATTACATCCTGAACAATATTTTTGGTTTCACCGAAAATGGCAAAAATCTATATATAACTAAATAGCTAAATATTATGATATATCCTGCAACTGAAAAATACATTAAAATGGCTGTAAGTTCCCTTAACAACGGGGATGTAATTGTTTACCCAACCGATACCCTCTATGGATTTGGTGTGGATGCTACCAATTCAGATGCAATCCAAAAACTAAATAGGCTTAAAGGTAGAAGTCAGCCGTTAAGTATCGTCCTTGAAAATGTATCTGCAATATCAACTTATGCGGAAATTACACCTGAAATTGAAACGGAATTAGAAGACTTATTCCCAGGTGAATATACCGTACTGCTTCCATCCATTAAATCTGATTTATCACCATTGGTTTTCAACTCATCACCATTAGTGGGAATCAGAATTCCATTCCATTTTTTTCCCCTTCAATTGGTTAAAGAATTCAGGAAACCCGTTATAACCACCAGTATCAATCGACATGGAACCACTCCATTAAATGATGTAACGCAAGTGGAGGTTGATTTCCCCAATGTGGACATTTTTGAGGATAATGATCATACTCCATCGCAGGGATCCACAATTATTGACATGTCTCAAAACCCATTTAAGATTATACGACAAGGTGATGGTAATTATCCTAAATGAGTTTATATTTTAGAATACTACAATATGTAAAACCGTATAAACCCACGGTATTATTGTCTCTATTATCTTCTGTATTCTACGTATTGATGAATGCATTTTCACTTTGGATGGTGAGTTCATTAATTGGCACAATTATTAATCCAAAAGCAACCCAAGGGAATAGTGTTCAAGATATCCTTACAGATAATTCAATAAGTGGAAAATTTGAGGGTGCAATCAACCATTTAATTGGTCCCGGAGATCAAGTTCATCAATTGAAAATGTTTTGCATTCTTCTGCTTGTTAGTTTCATCCTCAAAAATTTGTTCTACTATATTAACAATGTCTCATTGGCATATGTACAAAATAAATTAATTCTAGATATTCGAAATCAATTATACAACCACCTCCAAAGGCTTTCATTATCATTTTATGATAAAAATAAAACTGCCGAAATTTCTTCTATCGTCTTGAGAGATGTTTCATCGATGAGAACTGCATTTACCCAATCAATACAGAAACTTATTAATGAGCCATTAAATATTCTAGTAATGGTTTTTATGCTTTTTGTTATCAGTCCGAAATTGACATTTATTGCATTAATTACCATTCCCTTATCTGCAATTGTCATCATGAAATTGGGACAAAGTATACGACGAAAAGCCAAACGATCAAGTATCCAGATTGCAGGCGTGATGAATGTCTTACATGAAACCATCATGGGAATTCGAATTGTGAAAGCTTTCACCAAAGAAAAATTTGAGAGTCAACGATTTTCAGATGAAAATCACAAATTTTATAAACTTGCATATAGACAAGACCGAATTAAATTCTTAAACACTCCCTTAAATGATACCATTGGCGTAATTATGGGTGCTATTTTACTCTGGATAGGGGGAAGAGAAGTAATATTGGGTAACAGCTTAAATCCTGATGATTTCATGAGATTTATAATTTTCTTATTTGCCATGCTCCAGCCTGCTCGAAAATTGGGAAACGTGAATGCTCAAATTCAAACTGGATTAGCATCTGCTGATCGTGTATTCTCTATTTTAGATACTCCAATAAAAATTGTGAATTCTCCCAATGCTAAAAAAATGACATCATTTGATTATAGTATTAAATTTGATTCAGTTACTTTTCAATATGAAGGAACCTCTCAAACTTCTTTATCAAATATAAATGTCGAAATTAGTAAGGGCGAGATTGTTGCACTTGTAGGAAGCAGTGGTGCTGGGAAATCTACTTTTATTGATCTAATCCCTCGATTTTATGATATTAGTAATGGTGAAATATCAGTTGATGGCGTTAATATAAAAGACATCTCTCTTCATTCACTTCGCTCCCTTATGGGTATTGTCACCCAAGAAACCATTTTATTTAATGATACTATTATAAACAATATTCGCTATGGAGATGATGCGGCCACCATAGATCAGATTAAAAATGCTGCCGAAGCTGCAAATGCCCTGGAATTCATTGAAGAAATGAGCAATGGTTTTGAAACGATAATTGGGGAAAAAGGGACACGGCTTTCAGGGGGTCAACGTCAACGAATAACTATTGCTCGAGCAATATTGAAAAATCCCGATATCCTTATATTAGATGAAGCAACATCAGCATTGGACTCAGAGTCTGAAAGAAAAGTTCAAATTGCAATTGATAATCTCGTTAAGAATCGGACGGTCATTGTAATTGCACATCGCCTTTCAACCATTGAAAATGCTGATAAAATTTTAGTTTTTGATCATGGAAAAATTGTTGAAATGGGTTCTCACTCCGAGTTATTAAATAAGAATGGAAAATATAGTTCGTTATATGAAATTCAAAAAAGGGCGAATTAAAATTGCCCACTGTAGATTTTATATGGTCCAGTACAAAAGAGTACTTCAGCCTCAAACCATTATATAAAAAAGCATTAGAAAAAAAATGGAATGTACGATTTTTTCGAATTCGAAAAAATTATATCCGGAACTTCTTTTCAATTCCATCACTAGCTGAATTTGTGGTCATTTCACATGACCAACCATTAAAACGGATAAAGAAATTAGGATGGAATGGTAAATATATATATGTTGAGCATGGCTTAGGGCCAATGAAATATTATACCTATAAGTATAAATTTTTTCATGAAGCTGATTTATTGTTTTATCCAGGGGAAGTATTTAAGAGAAAAATGGAAGCAATTAACCCCAAATTCAAAAATGGCTTACTTGGCGGTTATCCTAAAATGGATGAGCTATTTCATATGACTATTAATAAAAATGAAATTTGTAGAAAATATAATTTAAATCCAACGGAACCGATCATACTATTTGCTCCATCTTGGGGTGGAAAGTATAATAAGGATTGTGGAATAAACAATTTAAAATATCTAACCTCTTTGAAAAATGTCATTTCAATTCCACATCCTGCTGATTATAAAATTGCAAAAAATATGAACGCAATTATTCCCAGCCAAAATGAGGGAATAAATAAATTTATTCACCTGGCGGATATTGTGATAAGTGATGTTTCTTCCGTTTTGGCGGAAGCTTGTTTAGTAAATAAACCGGTAATTCAAATTGAATTATCTCAGTATCCAGGATGTTTCCCTGAAATTGATAAACGATCTGAAGAGCTATGGATTTCAAAAACCAAATTAGATAACGAAATTAAAAATACAAATCGTGAAACTCGCCCATTCAAATTGCCATATTTAGATGAGGATTGGATTTTAGGGCACACTTGCAAACCTCATGATTTACCAAAAACAATTGAAATTACTCTCAGGGAAAAAGAAAAATATCAATCACTCCGAAAATATTGGGGTGAACAATGTTGTTGGAAGTTTGATGGGAAAATTTCAGACCGAATGATAAAAATGATTGAGAGTTTTATTGAAAAAAATGTACTCATACAATCAACGGGGCTTACTTGATAACGGCAATAATTTTAGCTGGGGGAAGTTCATTAAGATTTGGTGGAGAAACTCCCAAACAGTTTACTAAAATTGCAGATCGTTCACTAATTGATTTCTCAGTTTCTACATTTAGTACTACCCCAGCAATCAATAACATCATTATTGTTGTACCTCTTGAATTTAAGGATGAACTAAAAAAAAAATACCCAAATCATAAAATTATTATAGGAGGAGAAACTCGCAAAGAATCTTCTTACAATGGGCTATTAGCCTGCTCAACGACTACAAAAAAAGTACTGATTCATGATGCCGCCAGAATTTTCGTCACGCAGAATTTAATTGAGAATTGTATTATGGCACTTTCTAATGCAGATGCAGTCACATTAGCTGTTCCTGTAATTGATACCGTTGCTTTACAAAAGAACAATCTAATTTCTAAAATGGATAATCGGTCATCACTCGTTGCTATTCAAACCCCCCAAGGTTTTGACTATTTAAAAATTAGACATGCCCATGAAAATCATACGAGTGATGCATCTGATGATATGCGTTTAATGTTTGAATCTGGCTATGAATGCAAAATTATTAACGGCCATGACAATAATTTTAAAATCACAACACAATCAGATTTATATAAATCCAAACAACTTATAAAAGGAATAAAATGAAGTCCATTATACTCGCGGCAGGAATTGGTTCACGTTTAGGTAAACCCAATCCAAAGGCATTAACCAAATTAGCAACTGGTGAAACTATTATGCAACGACAAGTTGAGGCCTTATCTAAATTTGTTGGCAAAGATAATATTATTATTGTTGTTGGATTCAAAAAAGATCTAATCATGGAAGAATTTCCAAATCAAATGTATATTTACAATAATATATATGATAACACAAATACATCAAAAAGCTTATTATGTGCACTTAATAAAATTTATGATGAAGATGTACTTTGGTTAAATGGAGATGTGGTCTTTGATAAAAAAGTTTTAGAACCCATTATTGATTTTAATGGTTCGTGTATGGCTGTAAATACTAGTTCTGTTGCCGAAGAAGAGGTGAAGTATAATATTAATCAAGATGGCTCAATTAGACAAGTTTCAAAAATAATTACTGATGGATTAGGTGAGGCAGTGGGAATTAATAAAATTGCAAAAAACCATCTCGAATTATTAAAAGATTCACTTCAAATTTGTGAGCAACAAGATTATTTTGAACGTGGGTTAGAATTTTCTATTGAAAAAGGATTGAAATTATTTCCTATTGACATATCAAGTTACTTGTGTATAGAAATCGATACACTCAATGATTATAATCAAGTGAACTCTGAATTAAAAGAAGGATAAATTATTATATAATGATAGATTTTCCAGTTGATATTGTATATACATGGGTTGATGGCAGTGATCCCAAGTGGTTGAAAAAAAAAGACGACACTCTTAATAAATATTCAAGTTTTCATAAATCAGAGGAAATTAGTGGACGAGGTAGATTTGATACTAATAAAGAATTAATATATTCACTTAGATCGATTGATAAATATGCTCCATGGGTAAGAAAAATTTTTATAGTGACTGATGATCAAGCTCCAACGTGGTTAAATCTTAATCACCCAAAGATTCAAATCGTAGATCATGTAGAAATTTTTCCCTCAACTAAATACTTACCTTGTTTTAATTCTAATGCAATTGAAATGTGTTTACATAAAATTCAAGATTTATCTGAACATTTTCTGTCATTTAATGATGATTTTTTTTTAGGGAGACCCACATTAAAATCTGATTTTTATCATGAATCAAATAAACCAAAATTATTCTCAAGCAAAGGATCTTTCTTTAAAAAGAGATACTTAACAATTAGAAAAGAAAATCCACATCAATATGCCATTTTAAATGCACGCAAATTAGTATTTGAAAATTTTAATATTATATTAAATTTTAATTTAAGGCATGCTGTTAAAACACTTAAAAAAAGTCATTTAATTACACTTGAAGAAAAATTTCCTGAATATTTTGAAATTACACGAAAACATCAATTCCGAGATAACTCTGATATATGGGTGATGGCATTAGATGCATATTATTCAGTAGCAACTAAAAATAACATACCATTCTTTATCAAGCCGTATCGCAAGGACTATATAAAATATAAATTTAAATTTATTCGAAAAAATCGAGATTATACCTATATTCCATTATCATTATCAGAAAGTAGAATTAAGAGTAAATTTAAAACTATCGAAAAATATAATCCCCTTATGTTTTGTATTAATGACGGACCAGATGGGGATAATCTAAAAGCAAAATTAATGATTGATTTTCTAAATAATTTTTATGTAGACAAGTCTGAATTTGAGTTATAAGGTTTTTTTTAAAGTGATTATAGAATTGAAATAGTATTAAAATTGAGTAGTGATATTCTAATAATTGGTGGTGGACAATCCATATTGAACTATAAACTTGGTGAATTTATAGATTCATTCCCAACTATAGGTAGAATTAATAATTATAAGACTTATGGTTTTGAAGAATTTATAGGTTCAAAAACAAATATTTGGTTTAATGGTGCCAATCAAGGCTTAAAGAAAAATAATGAAATCCCTCATCGTGTGGTAGTTTTAATACCGCCTAAAATATTGGCAGAAAAAGGTGGTAAAATCCATGATAGAATTATCAGACGACTCAATACCGAAAAATATGAATTAGTACCCAAAAAGTATATGGATAAATTTGAAAGTGAAGTAAACACTCAAAGATTAACAACAGGAACAAACTCAATTCTATGGGCAATAGAAAATTTTGATCGCGTTTTTATACATGGTTTTGACTTCTTTATTGACTCAAAAACTCATTATAATGATGGTAAAATCAAAAAATGGCTTATTGAAAATGAACTAATTAAAAAAGCTCAGAAACATAATACTACTAAAGAAAAACAATATATTGAAAAATTGATTTCTCAAGGTAAAATAATAAAATTAGTGGACATTATATCATGAATATCATCGCAATCATTCCTGCCCGGGGGGGAAGTAAAGAGGTACTTGGGAAAAATATTAGAGAATTTAATGGAAAACCATTAATTACCCATTCCATCGAATATGCTAAATCTTGTGATTTGGTGAATTCAGTTTATGTATCTACGGATGATGAGAGGATTTCTGTAATTTCATCGGACTCTGGCGCAAAAATAATCGATCGCCCCTCTAATATTTCAGGGGATACGGCAACTACTGAATCAGCCATTGAGCATGCACTTTCAACTTTAAAAATAACACCAAATATTATTGTATTACTGCAAGCCACCAGTCCATTACGACCATTAAATTCTCTCCATTCCGCAATAAACAAATTTATAAACGGTGGTTTCGATTCGTTACTCAGTATTTCACCAACACATCGGTTTTTCTGGAAAATTGAAAATGATGGCACGGCACAAGCAGAATATGATTTTATGAACCGACCTCGACGTCAAGATATGACAAAAGATGATATTAGGTATATTGAAAATGGTTCCGTCTATATTTTTACCCGTGAACATTTCGAAAATATAGGCAATCGTTTAGGTGGGAAAATTGGGTACATTGAATTCCCAGAAGAATATTCCTATGAGATTGATATTGAATCAGATTTTATATTTTTAGAGAATTTGCTTAAAACACAATGAGCCAAATAACTCCCATTAAAATATTTATTACCGGTGGAACTTTTG
>Ga0066376_10001491_pt1 | contig 22702 bp, 15 predicted proteins | sample Knorr_S15_td_Bot_FD_77009 | JGI IMG/M metagenome (GOLD analysis project Ga0066376, IMG submission 77009) | Marine microbial communities from Southern Atlantic Ocean transect - Knorr_S15_td_Bottom_ad_5009_LV_A | ecosystem: Environmental > Aquatic > Marine > Oceanic | place: Southern Atlantic...
CCATGAAGTTGTGGGATAGATACATGACTTTCATCAACAAATAATAACGAGTCATTAGGAAGATATTCAAATAATGTTGGAGGAGGTTCACCAATTTTTCTTCCTGTTAAATACCTAGAATAATTTTCAATCCCAGAACAAGTTCCTGTGGCTTCAATAGTCTCAATATCAAAATTTGTTCTTTGTTCTAATCTTTCCGCTTCCAAAGTTTTGTTATTATCTTTAAAAAATTTTAATCTTTGTTCCAATTCTATTTTTATCTCTTCAATAGCTTTATGTAAGGTAAGTTTTGGAGTTACATAATGACTATTAGGAAATATTTTAACAAATTCTAAATCATTTAACTTATTGTTAGTCAGTGGATCAATCGATGAAATTTTTTCTATTTTGTCACCAAAAAAGGATATTCGCCATGAACAATCTTCAAAATGTGACGGAAAAATATCTATTAAATCTCCTCTTACACGAAACGTTCCCCTAAAAAAATTTATATCATTTCTTATGTATTGAAGTTCGACTAATTTAGTTAATAAATAATCTCTTTTAATTATTTCATTTTTTGAAAGACTAAAAGTCATGGTAGAATATGTTTCTGGAGATCCTATTCCATAAATGCAAGATACGCTTGCCACAATTATAACATCTCTTCTTTCAAACAAAGATCTCGTTGTAGAGTGTCTCATTCTATCTATTTGTTCATTAATAGATGATTCTTTTTCAATATATGTATCTGTTCTTGGAACGTAAGCTTCTGGTTGATAATAATCGTAGTAAGATACAAAATATTCTACAGCATTTTCAGGAAATATTGACTTCATTTCAGCATATAATTGAGCAGCTAAAGTTTTATTTGGCGCTAAAATTAATGAAGGTTTTTGCAGTCTCTCAATTACATGTGCCATAGTAAATGTTTTGCCTGAACCTGTAACTCCTAATAATGTCTGATTTCGCTTATTATTTAAAAGATTTTTTGATATTTCTTCAATTGCATTTGGTTGGTCGCCCGAAGGTTTAAAATTACTTATAATCTTAAATTTTTTTTCTATTTTCTTTTTTTCTAACATTAAATACCATTAATTTTTGATTAAAAGTAATAACTAATTAAAATTAATACTATCTTTTCTTACAAATTTTTATTATAAAATACAAATATTGTTATGGGTTTTTTTTCACAAAGAATTTCTAAAATTCAACCTTCTGTAACAATGTCAATATCTGCAAAAGCTAAAAGCCTAAAAGAAGAAGGAAAGGATATAATTAATTTTTCAGCTGGAGAACCTGATTTCGATACTCCGGAAAATATAAAAAATTCTGGGATTCAGGCAATAAAAGATGGCCAAACTAAATATACCCCAGTCAATGGCACTAAAGAACTAAGAAATGCAATTATTAACAAATTTAAAAAAGAAAATAATTTACATTTTAGTCATGATGAAATCACAGTTGGTTGTGGTGGAAAACAAGTAATTTATAATGCTTTATTAGCTTCTATAGATAAAGAAGACGAAATTATTATCCCATCGCCCTATTGGGTTTCATATCCCGATATAGCCCTTATAGCTGAGGGCGAGCCAAAAGTATTGGAATGTTCTTTAGAAAATAATTTTAAAATTAATCCACAGGATTTGGAAAAATGTATTACTAATAAAACCAAGTGGCTAATTTTAAATTCTCCTTCAAACCCAACAGGAGCAATGTATAACGATTTGGAATTAATGAATATAGCAAAAATATTACTTAAACACCCCCATGTTTGGATTTTATCTGATGATTTATATGAACACATTGTTTTTGATGATTTAAAATTTAAAAATATTTTACAAATAGAAAATTCTCTCAAAGAAAGAACTTTAATAGTTAATGGAGTGTCTAAAGCTTATGCAATGACTGGTTGGAGATTAGGTTATGCAGGAGGGCCAAAAAAATTAATTAATCAAATTAACAAAATACAATCGCAAAGTACAACCCACACTAGTTCCATTTCACAAGCTGCAGCTATTGAAGCTTTAAATAATAGTGAAGAATTTATAAACAAGAATAAGAAAGTTTATCAAGAAAGAAGAGATATTGTATTTTCAAAATTAAAAAATTTTGATGGTTTTGATGTTTTTCTTCCGCAAGGATCGTTTTATATTTATGTGTGTTGTAATAATTTAATGAATAAAAAAAAGGAAGACGGAACTTTAATCAATAATGATATAGAATTCTCAGATTATTTATTAGATGAAGCAGGCGTTGCTGTTGTTCCAGGCGAAGCATTTGGATGTTCTAATTATTTTAGAACTTCCTTTGCTACTTCTAAATCTAATTTAGAAAAAGGTTGTGATAAAATCATAGAAGCTTCTAAGAAATTAAAATAACAAGATTTTATTTTGCAAGAAATTTTTCTGCATCTAGAGCTGCCATGCAACCCATCCCGGCAGCTGTAACAGCTTGTCTATAAATTTTATCCGTTACGTCACCAGCGGCAAAAATGCCAGATATATCGGTATGAGTATTATTAGACTTTGTAATTATATAGCCATCTCCATCAAGTTTAATTTGGTTTTTGAATATATTAGTTGAAGGATCGTAACCTATAGCGACAAATACACCGTTTAATTTAATATCTTGATCTTTTTTTTTTATAATATTTTTAATTTTTAATCCAGTTACTTTTTTGGGATTATCATTTCCTTTTATCTCTTGGACAACACTATTCCAAATAATTTCTACTTTAGGATTTTTAAATAATCTTTTTTGAAGAATTTTTTCAGCTCTTAATTCATTTCTCCTATGAATTAAAAAAACTTTTTTTGCATGTTTTGTTAGAAACAGAGCCTCTTCAACAGCAGTGTTACCTCCACCTATAACAGCAACAGTTTTATTTTTGAAGAAAAAACCGTCACATGTTGCACAGGCAGAAACTCCAAAACCTTTAAATTTTTCTTCACTATCTAAATTTAACCACCTTGCGGTTGCTCCAGTTGCAATTATTACTGACTTCCCAATATAAACGCTACCATTATCTCCATTGAGTTGAAATGGTTTCTTTTTAAAATTAACTTCAACAATAGTGTCATTAAAAATTTTTGTTCCAACACTTTCAGCTTGTTTTTTCATCTGCTCCATAAGCCATGGTCCTTGTACAATATCTTTAAAACCAGGATAATTCTCAACATCAGTAGTTATTGTCATTTGACCTCCAGGCTGTTGACCATCAATTAAAATAGGGTTCATATTAGCTCTTGCTGTATATATGCCTGCGGTATATCCGGCTGCGCCAGATCCAATTATAACTACATCGCTTTTATAAGTTTTATTCATTTAAAAATTTAAATTTTTTTTTTTTATTTCTTTTACTATATTCTCAGTATCATTTAATGCATTACTACTATTTTTTAAAGATACAGTTCCATTAAAAAATTTTATTAATTTTAAATTAATTAAATTTTTAATAAATAAGCTAAATTTCTTAGATTTTGTCGGAATATTGAATAAATATACTGATTTCCCAGTACTGCATGCTTCAGAAACCATAGATACAGAATCACTGGATACAATTATTGCCATTGTACAACTAAGCGCTTCTAAATAATTAATTTTTTTTGAGTTGGGAGATATAAATATAAATTTTTTATCAGTTAAGTTACTTCTTAAGTAATTTTCATTATATTTTCCAGTTCTTCTTGAAAAAAAAATTAAAATTTTATATTTATATTTTTTAGAAGTAATCACTAATTTATTTTTTATTTCTTTTAAAGTTTTGCTTGTCATTTTGTGATGCATGCTGCTTCCACCAATTAGGACAACTAAATTTTTTTTTCTTAAAATTAAAGGAATTCTTTTTTTATTTTTTATTTTTTTTATGTAGCTTTTATTAATTTTAGTTAACGCACCATTAGTTGTAATAACATTTTCACCAAAACATTGATCATGCTTAGGTGTTATTACTATATTAAACTTTTTAATATTTATAGGAGGTTTTTGAATGAAGATTGATATGATTTTTTTTTTAAGTTTTCTTTTTAATAAATTTGCTGTATAAGCAGTATTTTTTCCACATGAGATTATGACTTTTGGATAAGGGGGACAAATATTTTTATCAAGTAAAATTGAAGGAAAAAATATTAAAAAATTTCGTTGAAAAAAATTTAATCTTTTTATTTTTTTAATTTTATATTGGAGCTTTAGTTTATCAGCAAGAGAAATAGACTGATTCTCATGACCAATTATATTATCTGATATGACCCAACAACCTTTTTTAACCAAGCTTAATAAAATTTCCTAACTTCTCTTTTTTAAAGAATTTTTGTAAAGAACAAACGTCTAATTCTTTTTTTATAATAGCTTTTATGGCTTCCACAACTGCTTTGGCACCAGCCGTTGTAGTATAATATGGAATTTTATTATTAATTGCTGAACGTCTTAATCTAAAACTATCTCTGATTGCTTGAGATCCTTCTGTAGTATTAAATATAAGATTTATTTTTCCTTCATCCATATAGTCTACAATGTTAGGCGAACCTTCCTTAACTTTTTTTATTGTTTTGCAATTTAATCCCATAACTTGTAAGAAATTTGCGGTTCCTTTTGTAGCATATATTTTAAAACCAATCTGGCTTAAGTCTTGAATATAACCTCTAACTATTTCTTTATCGCTATTTTTTACTGATACTAGAACATTGCCTTTTAATGGGATTGTTACTCCAGCTGATAGTTGGGACTTTGCAAAAGCTTTTCCAAATGTAGTATCAATTCCCATACCTTCACCAGTAGATTTCATTTCTGGCCCTAAAATTACATCTGATCCTGGAAACTTTGAGAATGGAAAAACAGATTCTTTTATAGCGACATATTTCGGATGTATTTTTTTTAGTTTGAAAGAACTTAATTTGTTTCCAACCATTACTAATGCTGCTATTTTAGCGATAGGAACACCGGTAGCTTTTGCAACGAAGGGAACTGTTCGACTTGCTCTTGGGTTTGCTTCTATTATAAAAATATCATTATTTTGTATAGCTAATTGAACATTTAATAATCCTTTTACTTTTAAAGCTTTAGCAATTCGAGTAGTTTGTTTTTCTATTTCTTTGATTACAGAATTATTTAATGAATGAGGAGGTATAACACATGCTGAATCCCCTGAATGTATACCTGCCTCTTCTATATGTTCAATAACCCCAGCAATGTAAACATCTTTTCCATCTGAAATCGCATCTACATCAACCTCTATTGCAGATTTTAAATATGAGCCTATTAATAAAGGAAAGTTTCTTGAGTTTCTCAATGCTTTATTAATATATTTAATAAAATCTTTTTTTTCATTTATAATTTCCATAGCTTTTCCTCCCAAAACATAGGAAGGTCTAACAATTAATGGTAATCCAATATTTTTTAAAGCCTTTTTAGACTCTTTAAAATTTTTTACTGTTATACTTTTTGGTTGGTGTATTTTTAATTTTTTAATTAACTTTTTAAATCTTTCTCTATCTTCTGCTAAATCAATCGTATCAGAGGAAGTGCCAAGTATTTTAATTTTTTCTTTTGATAACGATTTAGCGAGATTTAAAGGAGTTTGCCCGCCAAATTGCAATATTATGCCAAGAAGATTCCCTTTTTGTTTTTCTACCTTTATTATTTCTAATACATCTTCAGAAGTTATAGGTTCAAAATATAGTCTATCAGAAGTGTCATAATCAGTTGATACTGTTTCTGGGTTACAGTTAATCATAATTGTTTCAATATTCTTTTCTTTTAAGGCGTATGATGCATGTACGCAACAGTAGTCAAATTCTATTCCCTGGCCAATTCTATTTGGTCCACCACCAATAATAATCACCTTATCTTTTGTACTTGGATTAGATTCACAATTATTTATATTTTTTGGAATATCTTCATAAGTAGAATACATATATGGTGTTAAGGAAGAGAACTCAGCAGCACAGGTATCAATTCTTTTAAATACTGGTTTAATTTTTAATTTCTTTCTTATATTTCTTATGAATACCTCTTTATTATTAGATAGTGACGCTAGTCTTTTATCTGAAAATCCTAAACTTTTTAGATAAAAAATTTTAGATCTTTTTTTTGGCAGACCATTTTTTTTAATTAGTTTTTCACAATCAATAATTTTTTTTATCTCCCTTAAAAACCATTTATCTATTTTGGTACATTTATTAACAAAATTAACGTCTTTGCCATCTCTAAAAGCTTGTGCTATCTGCAAAAACCTTGTAGGAGTAGGGGTTTTTAATTTATTTTTTGTTTCTTTTATTTCTACTAAACCGTCATATCCTTTATCAAGAGATCTAATAGCTTTTTGGAATGATTCACAAAAGTTTCTACCAATTGCCATTACTTCTCCAACAGATTTCATCGATGTACCAAGCTCAGATTTTGTTCCAGGAAATTTTTCAAATGTGAACCTGGGAATTTTAGTTACAATATAGTCAATTGATGGTTCAAAAGAACAAGGAGTTACTTTTGTAATGTCATTTTTAATTTCATCTAATGTGTATCCGACTGCTAGTAAAGCTGCAACTTTTGCAATAGGAAAACCAGTTGCTTTAGATGCTAGTGCAGATGATCTTGATACCCTAGGATTCATTTCAATGACAACTAAATCTCCATTATTTGGATTGATTGCAAATTGAACATTTGAACCACCTGTATCCACTCCTATTTCTCTTAAAATGCTAAAACTAGCATTTCTCATTATTTGATATTCTTTGTCGGTAAGTGTTAATGCTGGAGCTACAGTTATACTATCTCCTGTATGTACTCCCATTGGATCAACGTTTTCAATAGAACAAACAACAATGCAATTATCTTTTCTATCTCTAACTACTTCAAGTTCAAATTCTTTCCATCCTATAACAGATTCTTCCACAAGGACTTGACCAATTGGAGAAATTGATAATCCTTCTTTTACAATATTTTGAAATTCTTTTATATTTTTTGCAGCCCCACCACCTTGTCCACCTAATGTGAAAGAAGGTCTAATTATTACAGGCAAACCAATTTTATTTAATTTTTTTTTTGCGTCAATTAAATTTGTAGAAGTAAAACTCTTTGGAGTTTTTAAACCTATTTTAATCATAGTTTTTTTAAACAGATTTCTATCTTCAGCTTTTTTTATAGATTCAATAGATGCTCCAATTAATTTAACTTTATATTTTTTTAACAAACCCCTTTTATCCGCTTCTAATACAGCATTTAATGCCGTTTGTCCCCCCATAGTTGGCAATATTGCATCAGGTTTTTCTTTATTTAAAATCTTTTCAATAATTTCTATAGTAATAGGCTCAATATATGTTGAATCAGCCATATTTGGATCAGTCATAATGGTTGCTGGATTAGAATTTAATAAAATAACTTTGTAACCTTCTTTTTTAAGAACCTTGCACGCCTGTGCACCTGAATAATCAAATTCGCACGCTTGTCCAATAATAATTGGACCTGCTCCAATTATAAATATTGATTTAATTTTTTTATTTTTATGCATTATTTTTTATTAATTTATAAAATTTTTTAAAAAGTAAAAGATGATCATGCGGACCAGGTGATGCCTCTGGATGATGTTGTACAGAAAATACAGGTTTGTTTTTTAATTCAATTCCTTCAACAGATCCATCAAAAAGAGATTTATATGAGACTCTAACATTTTTTGGTAAAGAATTTTCTATCACTTCAAATCCATGATTTTGTACTGTGATTATTACTTTTCCTGTTTTAGTTTCTATCACTGGATGGTTTGCACCTCTATGACCATGATGCATTTTTTTTGTTTTTGCTCCAAGAGCCAACGCAAGCATTTGATGACCTAAGCAAATACCAAAAGTAGGTATATTTTTTTTTAAAATTTTTTTAATTATAGGAATCGAGAAATTTCCTGTTGCTGCTGGATCACCTGGTCCATTACTTAAAATAATACCATCTGGCATTTTCTTAAATATGTTACTAGCAGAAGTTTTTGCTGGAACTACAGTTATTTTACATCCTAAGGATGCTAAATTTCTTAAAATATTATTTTTGGCTCCATAATCTATAGCAACAATATGAAATTTTTTTTTTTTATTTTCAACATATCCTTTCATTTTCATCCAAGTTGCTTGATTCCAATGAACGTTTTTTTTTCTTGTTACTTGTTCAGTTAGATCACATCCCGTAATACCACCCCATTGAGATCTTTTCTTAAAAATGTTTTTTAAACCAAACATTCCATTCTTTTTGTGCACAATAGCGGCATTAATTGAACCATTTTCTCTTAAAATATGAGTAATATGTCTGGTATCAACACCACAAATTCCAACCAATTTATTCTCTTGAAGCCAAACCTGGAAATGATTAGTTGCTCTAAAGTTAGATTCTTGAGTTATATCTTCTCTTATTACCAAGCCTTTTGCTGCTGGTTTTATTGATTCGATATCATAATTGTTTGTTCCTGTATTACCAATATGGGGAAATGTGAATGTAATTATTTGATTTGCATATGAGGGATCCGTAAGTATTTCTTGATAACCAAAAATTGATGTATTAAAACAAAGCTCTCCAATTATTTCACCTTCAAACCCTATTCCTTTTCCAGAAAAAACAGTATTATTTGCTAAAGCTAGTATTGCTGTAGATTTGTCATTATACTTAAGATGTGTTTTAGGTGGCGTTTTAACCTCCTTTATTTAGGCTTTAGAACAATCTATTGATTTGTATGTAATATTCAAATCATTTTTTTTAAAAATTAAACAAAATTAAATATTAACAAAGAGCATGCAAAATATTTTTTTTAATGAAAAAAGAACTGAGTATTATCAATAATTTAGAATTTTTATTCATCTTGATTAAAATTTGAAAATAGTTTTAAATTTATGTCCATTTCAGATATATGTTAAAACAAGAAATTACCTCAGCTTTAACACGCTTGATGAAAAAACAAGATAATGTTTCTGTTAATACAATAAGATTAATTTTAGCTGTAATTAAAGATAAAGAAATATCAATGAGATCAAATGGCAGTTCTAATGAAATAACTGATAATGAAATCTTTTTATTACTTAGAAACATGATTAATCAACGTCAAGATAGCATAATTCTTTATAAACAGGGCAAAAGAGAAGAACTTGCAAAGCAAGAAAACAATGAAATAAAAGTAATTGAACAGTTTTTGTCTAAGCAATTAAATAATAATGAAATAGAATCAGCGTGTAAGGAAGCTGTCAGTAATTCAGCAGTTAATGTCCCAGGAGATATTGACAAAATTATGAATGAACTAAAACATAAATTTCTGGGTAGAATTGATATGACAAAAGCTAGAACGCACATTAAAAAACTTTTGAGTGAAAATATAAAATAATTATGAAATTAGGAAGAGAATTAATTGAAGAAATTAAACTCCGTTTAAAAGTATCAGATGTTATATCAAAAAAAGTTAAGTTAAAACCAAGAGGCAAGGAGTTTGTTGGTTTGTCACCTTTTTCTAATGAAAAAACACCATCATTTACTGTTTCAGATGAAAAAGGTTTTTTTCATTGTTTTAGTACTGGAGAACATGGAAGTATTTTTGATTTCATTATGAAAACTGAGAATTTAAATTTTAAAGACGCTGTAAAAAGGTTAGCAAAAGAAGTTGGAATTACCGTTGAGGACTCTTTTTATCAAAAAAAGGATAGTGCCAAAATTAATAAAATAAAAATTTTAAAAACAATTCTACAAGAAGCTTGTAAATGGTATCAAGACAATTTAATAAGAGAATTGAAATGCAATTCATCGATTAGGGATCTATTTATAAAGAGAAACTTTAGCAGTAAAATAATTAGTGATTTTTATCTGGGCCTTGCTCCGAAAGCTAAAGATTCAACTTATAGTTTTCTTAGATCAAAAAATTTTACAACCCAAGATATTTTAGATGCAGGATTAATAATTGTTTCAGAAAGAGATGGAAAAAAATATGATAGATTTAGCAATCGTGTTATTTTCCCTATTTTTGATTATTATTCTAATATTGTTGGTTTTGGTGGAAAAGCAATAAATACTAATCAATTAGCTAAATATATAAATTCTCCTTCAACACTTTTATATAAAAAAGGAGATTTATTATTTGGTTGGGAACAATGTAGAAAAGAATTAAAAAAAATTAGTACCCTATTTATTGTTGAAGGATATACAGATGTTATTTCAATGTATAATATAGGTTTTAAAAATACTCTAGCACCACTTGGAACAGCGCTAACTGAAAAACAACTTTTTAAGTGTTGGCAAATTTTTAACGAACCAACAATATGTATGGATGGAGATGTTGCAGGAACAAAAGCTGCAGAAAGAATATCAGAATTGATGTTACCTCATTTAAAACCTGGTTATTCTATTAATTTTGTGAAATTGCCAATAGATGAAGATCCTGATAGTTTAATCTTATCAAAAAAACTGATTAAATTAAATAATTTATTAAAAAACAAAGTTTCATTAATAGATTTTCTTTGGAATAAATTAACCTTTGGGAAAAATTATAATACACCAGAGAAAAAAGCTGCATTGGAAGAAGAAATAGATAGTTTGGTTAGTAAAATAAAAAATTTTAAAGTTAGAAAGAATTACATTAATTTTTTTAAACAAAAGTTCTTTGAAAAATTTAGTTTTAAATTAAATAATAATCTAAAATCAGAAAATAAATTAAATTTGGAGAATAAAAAGATCATTGATGCTAACAAAATTATAGAAAGAGTATTAATTGGAAGTGTCATTTTGTTTCCTAATTTATTGAACTTGATTAATAAAAAATTCTTTTCAATTAATTTCGAAACTAATAGTTTTAATGAGATAAAAAGTTTGATTTTAAAATTATATAATTCAAAAAAAACAATTGAAAATTCTTACTTAAGGACTAAATTGTTATCGTCGGGATATCAGGAAATTGTAGATAAATTAATTGGTAAAACGATATTTGTTCACGCACCTTTTTTAAAAAATCTAAGCAATGATTTTGATAAAATAGTAAAAGGGTGGAGTGAGTATTGGGAGATTTACAATAAAAAAGCTATTTTTAGAGAATTAAGAAAGAAAGAAGATGAATTATTAGATGATTTAAATGAAGAGAATTATTCAAAACTTAAAAATTTACAATCAACTGCAAGGAAAAATTATTTTTAATTTAACCACTTTATGAACAATATATTAATATTGTGTCTTAATTGAAAAATTGAATTATGAAAAAAAAAGATATAAAACAAAACAATAGTAATATTGATACAAAAAAATTATCGATTACAAGCTTAATAAGAAAAGAAAAATATATTGATCAATTTAAAGATCTAGTTTTAGAATCAAAAAAAATTGGGAAAGTTTCTTTCACAAAAATAAAAAAGTTTTTTAATCCAGAAGTTTTAAATACATCTAAATTTGAAATAATTTTAAGTTTTCTGAATAATCAAGGCATTTCACTAAAAAGAAGAAATAGAGGTCCTAATATAGGAAACTCAAATATTGCAAAAAGACAAAAACAACTTGCTAAGAAATTAAAGAACGAAATAAAATCAGGTGATCCAGTTAGAATGTATTTAAAAGAGATGGGATCTGTAGAATTATTAACAAGAGAAGGTGAAGTCAAATTATCGAAAGAAATTGAAGAAGGGAAAAAAAGAATAATTGATTCAATTTACGAATTTCCCCTAACTTATAAATTTTTTGTTAGTTATAGAAAAGATATTGAGGATAAAAAAATTTTAATTAGGCAGATTATCGATTTAGAAAAGTTTTACACGAGATATATTAATAAAAAGATACCAATTTCTTTAGAAGATACAGATTTAAATGCTGAAAGTAAAAATATAGAAATTGATGAAGATAATCAAGTAAAGAATTCAAATAACGAACCAACTAATGAGCCGGAAAATGACTTAAAAAAAAGTAAAGTTACTAAAACAATAAAAAATTTAGATGCTGATGAAGATAATTTTACCATTTCTTTAATGGAAACTAAAATTGAATTAAAAATGTTAAAAATTTTGGAAAATATAGAAAAAAATTATCATAAGGCTAAAAAAGTTTTTAATGAAAAAAGGATATCTTTAAATTTAAAAAAGGATTTATCCAAACAAAAATTAAAAAAATATAATTTTTTTAAAAAAAAATTAGTTTTAAATTTGGAAAAATTATGTTTTAACGAAGAATGCTCCAATCATTTTATCACAAAAATTAATAATTTTAATAAAGAACTTTTTCAACCACAAATTAATTTATTGAGACTTGCACAAGAATCAGGAATTGAAAGAAAAGATTTTATTGAAGACTATTCTTCTAATGAATTAAATCCTTATTGGTCAATTAAACAATCTAGAAAAAATAAAAGTTGGTCAAATTTTTTTAAAAAAAATAAAAAAAAGATTAAAAAATTAAATACTAAAATTTCAGATATATCAGTTAAAGCTGAAATGTCTGTATCAGAATTAAAGTATTTGTCTAATGAAATAAGAATTGGTAAAAAACAAGCAGACAAAGCTAAAAAACAAATGATAGAAGCGAACTTAAGATTAGTGATTTCTATTGCAAAAAAATATACAAATAGAGGTTTACAATTTTTAGATTTAATTCAAGAAGGAAACATTGGTTTAATGAAAGCTGTTGACAAGTTTGAATATAAGAGAGGATACAAATTTTCAACGTATGCTACATGGTGGATTAGGCAGGCGATTACACGATCCATTGCTGACCAAGCTAGAACGATTAGAATCCCTGTTCATATGATTGAAACGATTAACAAAATTATAAGAACATCAAGAATTATGTTACATGAAATAGGTAGAGAACCCACACCAGAAGAATTATCCATCAAACTATCCATACCATTAGATAAAATACGTAAAGTTATGAAGATAGCAAGAGAACCTGTTAGCTTTGAAACTCCTGTAGGAGATGAGGATGATAGTTTTTTAGGTGATTTTATTGAAGATAAAAATGCCCCTGTTCCAGGAGATACGGCAATAAATTCAAGTTTAAGAGAAACAACTACAAGAGTTTTATCCAGTCTTACACCGCGAGAAGAACGAGTTTTAAGAATGAGATTTGGAATAGGAGTGAAATCAGATCACACTTTAGAGGAGGTTGGTCAACAATTTTCTGTTACTCGGGAAAGAATTAGACAAATTGAAGCTAAAGCTTTGAGAAAATTAAAACATCCAAGTAGGTCAAGAAAACTAAAAAGTTTCTTAGATAATAACTAGCAAGATTTTTAAAAAAAATATATAGTTAAAATATAATTGGGCCTGTAGTTCAGTTGGTTAGAACACGCCGCTCATAACGGTGATGTCGCAGGTTCGAATCCTGCCGGGCCCATCAGAAAAATTAAGATTTTTCTTTGAGTAATTTTATAAGATTATCTAAATTTCCATCATTATGATCAATAACAGAAACAAATTCAGATCTTTGAGTTACAGCCAAACTAATACCTTCTATTATAATATCTAGAATAACATATCTATCTTTTTTTAAACCCACTCTCCAGTCAACTTTTATTGGTGGGTCATTTGGTCTGTTTAAGGCAGTGTGTACAACAAATAATTTCGAATTTGGTTCATTTTCATAATTTACTAAAGATAATTTTTCCCCTGAATATTCACTAAATCTTGAAGAGTATGTTTTAACCATGTAATTTCTAAATGTTACAAAAAACACTTTTTTTTGATTTGTCGTTGCACTTTTCCAATATTTTCCTAGAACAAATCTAGATATTGATGGTACATCAAAGTTTTCGTCAAATAATTTTCCAAATCGCTTTTCTTTTTCGTTTTGAGTAATCGAATTATCAGTAAGTGCATTTATTGCTTTTTCTGTAGTTGAAATAATATATTGGCCTGGATTATCAATAGCATGAACTAAAAAATAACCGGTATTTTTTTGTAAAAAGAAGGAGCATGTAAGTATTAAGAATAAAAAAAAACTCTTAAATTTCATTTAATTATTTAAATACTGTTGGTAATTAGTTTCAGTGTCTGTTTCTATTTCATCTGCTCTTTTTTGTATATACATAGATCTAATAGATGAATAAAAATCTAAAGAGGTTTTTTCTATTTCTTCTAGGACCCCTAATGTTTCTTGTCTATCATCAACCGCGGTACCAGCAGATTTTACTAAATTTCCCCACAATGGTACTCCAATAAAAATTAATGGATCTGTAAAAATGTCACCTATAAAACCAATAATATCTCTTGATGTTTCAGGGCCTTTAAATGGAATTTGTACATAATTACTTTTTTTCCATCCCCACACACCTAAGGTGTCTCCAAAGGATTCCGGTCTTTTTTCTATCCCCATTTTTGAAGCAACGTCAAAAAATCCGCCTAATCCAATTGTTGAATTAACCACAACTCTAGCTACCGTATTAAATGCCCCAATAGGTTTGCCTTGTAGGACATTGTTAATAAAATATTGAGGTGTTTTAAAAAAGTTATTAATTGCATTTCCTAGTCCTCTTCTAAATGGATCAGGAATAACATCAACATAACCTCTTGTAACGGGTCTAACTACAATTTTATCTAAACCAAGATTAAAATCCCAGACTTGTCGATTAAAACCTTCGATAGGATCGATATCACTTAAATCGGTTGTTTTGCCAATTGTTTTTTCAAGGTCAAAATCAGATTCAACAATTATAGCATCGTCAATTACAATATTTTCTTTATTTTCTGCTGCTAATAGATTGTTAGAAAAAAAAAAGATGAAAATTATAAAAAATAATATTTTATTAAAAATGTTCAATTATGTTTTATCCATTATAAGTATAAATTATAGTATAAATACACGTATGATTTAATTTATACTATAATATTTATATCAATTAAAAATACAATAAAAATTTTTTTACAGCATCATTAAATGGAGAATAAATTTGAATTTTCGATGGAGTTTTTTCCTCCAAAAACAGAGAAGATGCATAATACTCTATGGAAAACTATTACAAAGTTAGAGCCATTACATCCAGAATTTGTATCAGTCACATATGGTGCTGGGGGTTCAACTAGAAAAAGAACTCATGAAACAATTAACAAAATATTATACAGTACCAGTTTAAAACCTGTGCCACATTTAACATGTATAGGGGATACTAAAGAGTCGATAAAGGAAATTGCTAAAAAATATTGGGAATCTGGAATTAGATCAATGGTTACTCTTAGAGGAGATCCGGAAAATTTAGATTTATCAAAAACGAAAAAGTTTATACTCCATCCAAATGGATATAAGCATGCTAGTGAACTTATTTTAGATTTGAAAAGTGTTGCAGATTTTGAAATCACTGTAGCTGCATTTCCTGAAAAACATCCTGAATCTAAAAATTTTGATGAAGACATTGATAACTTGAAAAGAAAAATTGATGCAGGCGCATCAAAGGCTATTACTCAATTTTTTTTTGATAATAACAAATTTTATGATTTTATAAATTTGCTTAAAAAAAAAAAGATTAATATTCCAGTAGTTCCAGGAATACTTCCAATATTAAATTATGATAAATTAATTAAATTTGCTAAATCATGCTCAGCAACAATTCCAAACAAAATAAAAGAAATTTTTGAAAAAAATAAAAACAATAAAAATAACAATATTAACTTAGCAGCAGAAATTGCAATAAATCAATGTGATGATTTAATTCAAAACGGAGTAGATAAGTTACATTTTTATACTTTAAATCAAGCAAGTTTAACTTTTAAAATATGCTCGAACATACAAAAAAAATAATTTATTTTTTTCAGTACTAAATATTTGATCGTAGTTTATGAATAAACTTTTTTATTTAGATTCACTTAATCAAAAACAAAAGGAAGCTGTGGAAACATTAAAAGGGCCTGTATTGGTGCTGGCTGGAGCAGGCACTGGTAAAACAAGGGTTTTAACAACAAGATTAACACATATTTTAAATAAAAAACTTGCAAAACCTTGGGAAATACTTGCAGTTACTTTTACTAATAAAGCAGCAAATGAAATGAAAAAAAGAGTCCAAGAATTATTAAAAACTGATATTGAAAGACTTTGGATTGGCACTTTCCATTCATCAGGATTAAAAATTTTAAGAAAACATTCTGAACTATGTAATTTAAAAAGTGATTTTACTGTAATTGATACAGATGATCAACTTAGACTAATAAAACAAATTTTAGAAGCAGAGAAAATAGATTTAAAAAAGTGGCCTGCAAGTAATATTTTATGGATGATTCAGTGGTTTAAGGATAAAGGTGCTATGCCTGAACAGGCTAAAAAAATGAAGTTTCCTTTTGAGAAGGGAATAAATATTTGCAAATTATATAATGAATATCAAAAAAGATTACAAATTTTAAATGCTGCAGATTTTGGTGACCTTTTATTATTACCAGTAAAAATTTTTCGAGAAAATAAAGATATTTTAAAAAGTTATCAAAACCAATTCAAATTTATTCTAGTTGATGAGTATCAAGATACCAACTTATGTCAAGATATATGGTTAAAATTTTTATCCAAGCAACATCAAAACATTTGCTGTGTTGGAGATGATGATCAATCTATTTATAGTTGGAGAGGGGCCGATGTTAAAAACATTCTCACTTTTGAAGATTCATTTAAAAATGTAAAAATAATTAGATTAGAACAAAATTATAGATCAACCCATCATATTCTTGCTGCTGCTAGTGGATTAATTCAAAATAATCAAGATAGGCTTGGTAAAACTTTGTGGACAAAATCTCAAAAAGGAGAGAAGGTAAAACTTTCTTTTTATGAAGACGGTAAAGATGAAGCAAAAAATATCTCCTTAAAAATTGAAGAATTAAAATTAAAAAAAATAAAATTAAATGAAATAGCAATTCTAATTAGAGCTAGTTTTCAAACAAGATTATTTGAAGATAGGTTACTTAAAATTGGAATTCCCTACAGAGTAATAGGCGGTTTTAGATTTTATGAAAGATTAGAAATTAGAGATGCTATTGCATACTTTAGAATAGTTCATAAAAATAATGATGAGTTATCATTAGAAAGGATTTTTAATACACCGAAGAGAGGCCTTGGAACCGCTACTCTTCAAGTAATTTATAAATTAGCTCGTGATGCAAATATCACTTTATTAGATGCATCTAAGAAAATTATACAAACTGATGAATTGGGTGCTAATGCAAGAAATAGTATTAAGAAATTTATTGAGGATATCGATAGATGGAAAACAAAAATTAATAAAATTAATCATATTGAATTAGCTAAAATTATATTAGAGGAATCTGGATATTCAAAAATGTGGTTAAATAATAAATCTATTGAGGCCCCTGGAAGGTTAGAAAATCTTAAAGAATTAATTAGCGCTCTTCGTGATTTTTCTAATATGAATGAATTTTTAGAACACATTTCTTTAGTGATGGAGAATGAAAGAAATTATAAGTTAGATATGGTTAATATTATAACAATGCATTCTGCTAAAGGGTTGGAATTTGAGAATGTGTTTCTTGCTGGATGGGATGAAGGTTTATTTCCTCATCAAAAATCACTAGAGGAAAAAGGGAATGAATCTCTAGAAGAAGAAAGAAGACTTGCATATGTTGGAATTACAAGAGGCAAAAAAAATGTTTTTATATCATTTGCAAAGAAAAGATTTATTTATGGAACATGGAATTATAGCCAACCTTCAAGATTTTTATCTGAATTACCAAAAAAGAATATAGATACAGATGAAGATTTTTTTCAAGATGAAGATTCATTAATAGTTGATGAATATGAATATAAAAATAGAAAAAAAAATCTAAATCGATTATTATTTAGACATAAAGAGAGTTTAACAGATAATAAAAATTCATTTGAAGCTGAATATAAATTCAAAATTGGTGATGAAATATTCCATGAAAGATATGGATATGGAAAAATCAAATATATTGTAGATGGTAAATATGAAATAATTTTTGATAGATTAAATGAAACAAAAATAGTGTTAGAGAATTTTATAAAATCAGTCTAACAAATCATACAAATTTGAAAAATATAATTTCTCATAAAAACAAACTTCATTTACTAAAGAACGAAATGAAGAAAGAGACTTGCAATTATTATATCTTGCCAAGAACAGATGAATACCAAAATGAATTTTTACCTAAATGTTCTGAAAGAGTTGCTTGGTTGACAGGCTTTTCAGGATCTTTTGCAGTTGTAATTATCAGTATGAAGAAATCAGTAATTTTTACTGATGGTAGATATATTGATCAAATTAATAAAGAGGTTAATAAAAAGTTCTTTAAAATTATTAATATTAATTACAAAGATCCAATCCAATGGTTAAAAGAGAATATTAAAAGTGGAGATAAATTTCTTTTAGATTCTTGGTTATTTTCTTGTAAATAATTTTTTACTCTTAGTAAAATAATAAAAAAAAAAGGAGCAATAATTAAAGTTAAAGAAGAAATTTTAATGGATAGAATATGGAAGAACAGACCTACAGCTCCAAAGAGTCGCGTTTTTATTAGGGAAGAAAAATATTCTGGTCTAAACTTTAAAAAAAAAATTGCCCGAACTAAAACAATTTTAAAGAAGAAAAAAATTAAGAATTTTTTTTTAAGTAGTACTGATTCAATAAGCTGGTTGCTTAATATTAGAAGTAATGAAGTGCCATATACACCAATTGTTCTTTCTTTTTTAATCTTAAGTATGAATCAAAAATCTTTATTATTTTTAAACAATCATAAAGATTATAAAATAAAAAAATATTTAAAAGATTATGTTGACCTACTAAATATTAAAGACTTAAAAAATTCTTTAACAAATTTTTCTATATCAAGTAGCAAAATAGCTATTGATCCTTCTAAAACACCTTATTTTGTTGAGAGTTTTTTAAAGAATATAGGAATTAAAATAATTTATGAAAAAGATCCGTGTACAACTTTAAAAGCCCAAAAAAACAATGTTGAGATAAAAGGTGCAAAAAATGCACATATAAGAGATGGTGTTTCAATAGTAAAATTTTTATTTTGGTTGGAAAAGGGTATTGAAAAAAATAAATATATTACCGAAAAAACTGCGTCAGCAAAACTATATCAGTTTAGAAGAAAAAACAAGTTATTTCAAGGACTTAGTTTTGAAACAATTCCTGGTTATGGTTCTAATGGGTCGATTATTCATTATAGAGTTACAAAAAAAAGTAATAAAGTTTTAAAAAAAAATAATTTATTTTTATTTGATTCAGGAGGACAATATCTTGATGGTACTACGGATATAACTCGAACAATTGCTATTGGCAATCCAACAGATGAACAAATTTTTTTTTTTACAAAAGTCTTGAAAGGACATATAGCATTAAGTAAAGCTATTTTTGAAAAAAAAACTAAAGGCAAAAAACTTGATAAAATTGCAAGAAGATATTTATTGGAAAAAAAAAAAGATTACCCACATGGTACTGGACATGGAGTAGGTAGCTTTTTAAGCGTACATGAAGGACCACAATCAATTTCTAAAACATCCGAAACATTATTTGAAAACGGCATGATAGTTTCTAATGAACCAGGATTTTAAAAACATAAGAAATACGGAATTAGGATTGAGAATTTGTTATTAATAAAAGAGAAAAAAAAAAAGTTTTCTTTTGAAGTTTTGACACTAGCTCCTATAGATACAAAACTGATAATTAAAGAAATGTTGAATATTCAAGAAAAGAAATGGTTAAATTCATATCATAATGATGTTTTTAAAAAAATTTCGAAATTTTTAAACACAGAAGAAAGTTTGTGGTTGAAAAATATCACAAAAACTATTTAGAAATAAATTTAATCCATTCGTTTTCATTTAAAATTTTTATATTTAATTCTTTTGCTATTTTTTCTTTTTTTCCAGAATCTGCTCCAACTATAACATAATCTGTATTTTTTGTAACAGAGCTAACAACTTTGGCTCCAAGTTCTTCAGCTTTAGACTTTGCTTCACTTCTAGACATCTGGTTAAGTGTTCCAGTAAAAACTATATTTTTTTCAGAAATTTTAGAATCTATCTTTTCAGAAATTTTATATTCTTCTATTTTATCTAATGCTTTACTTAATTTTTTTACGATTAAAATTTTTTCATCATCAAAAAATTTTTTTATATCATTTATTGCATCTGGACCCATACCATCAATATTAATTAATTGATTGTAGGCACTATTATCCCCAATTTTTAGTTTTTCTAAATTGGAAAACCAATTATTAAAATTTTTAAAGTGCTTTGTTAAAAGTCTTGAAGTTCTTTGGCCAACCTGCGGGATACCTAAAGAGTAGATAAACTTATCTAATGATATTGTTTTTATTGAATTTATTGAATTAATTAGATTTAAATATGATTTTTCCCCAAACCCTTCTTTGTTTATAATTTTATTTTTATATTTATCTAAATAAAAAATATCATATGGATATTTTATAAAACCTTCTTTCCAAAATTTTTTTAGATTTTTGCCTCCTAGACCTTCAATATTAAACGCATCACGTGAAACAAAGTATTTTAGAGAACCTAATTGTTGTGCTTCACACATTGACAAACCACCAGAACATCTAACTGCAACCTCATCCTTTTTTTTATAGGTTTTTGATTTACAACAAGGACATACCGAAGGGATTAAAAACTTCTTTGCATTTTTATTTCTTTTATTTTTATCTACAGAAATTACTTGAGGAATTACATCTCCTGCTCTTTGTAATTCTATAGTATCACCAATTCTAATGTCTTTTCTTTCTATTTCATCTTGATTATGAAGAGAAACTCTTGAAACTTTAACACCGCCAACAATTACTGGTTCTAATTCTGCAACAGGAGTTAATGTACCAGTTCTACCTACTTGGATTGTTATATTTTTTATAGTGGTTCTAACTTGTTCTGCTGGAAATTTTCTTGCAATTGCCCACCTAGGCGCCCTACCAACCAACCCCATTCTTCTTTGAATATAAAAATTGTTTATTTTATAAACAATTCCATCGATATTATATTTTAAAGTATCTCTAGCTTTTAAAATTTTGTTATAAAAATTTTCAGTATCATTAATATTATTGCATACTTTAAAATGACTATTTATTCTAAAACCATAATTATTAATTTTTTCTAGGAACTGATTTTGAGTTTCAAATTTGATTTCTTTTGATAATTCACAATATGTGTAAGCAAAAAAACGAAGATTTCTTTCTTTAACAATTTCTTTGTTTAATTGTCTTAAAGAACCCGCAGCAGCATTTCTTGGGTTAGCAAATATGCTTTCTCCATTTTTTTTTCTAATGTTATTTAAATTCAAAAAATCTTCTTTTTCCATATATATTTCCCCTCTTAATTCAAAGATATCGATTTTACTTAACTGAGGTATTTCTTTTGGTACATCATTCATCATACTTACATTTATTGTTACATCCTCACCTATTGTCCCATCTCCTCTTGTAGCACCTAAAGTAAATTTTCCATTTTCATATCTTAATGCTATTGAAAGACCATCAATTTTTGGTTCAGCTATTAATTGAATAAATTTACTTTTATCATTCAAATATCTTTTAGTTTTTTCCATGAAGTTTATGATATCATTTTTTTCCATAGCATTATCAAGGGACAACATTGGTGTAGAATGCTTTATTTTTTTTAAATTTTTACTTGGTGAATAACCAACTTTTGATATTGGCGAGTCAGTGGTTTTTAAATTTGGATATTTAATTTCTATTTCTTTTAATTTTTTCCAAATTTTGTCATATTCCACATCACTAATTTTTGGTTTATTGTCTTGATAATATAATTTATTGTGTTGATTTACTTCCTTTTTTAGTTTTATATATTTTCTTTTAATTTCATTAGAAGTTTCTTTTTCCTTAACTTTTTTTTCCACTTTTTTTATACCCATATTTTTTTAGCAGTTCATAGCTTAATTTATACCAATTACTTTTTTTATAATTGTAAGCTAGTACTGAAGTTGTTTTTTTTGCTTCTTGTATAATACCTAAAGATAAATAAGATTCAGTTAATCTATAAAGAGCTTCGGGGATTTGTGCAGTGGTATCATAATTTTCTACAACTACTTTAAATCTTTTGATTGCTGCTAAATGTCTATTTTTTTTTTGATAATATCTTCCAATATTCATTTCTTGGGCTGCAAGCTGATCATTAACTAATAACATTTTTTTTTTAACATCTTTAATATATTTTGAATTTGGATATTTTTTAATTAGTGCTTGATAAGCATATTTAGCTTTTCTTGAGGGTTCTTGATCCAGATTAACATCTTTGATTTGTTCATAATAGCAGAGACCTTTTAAATATAACATATAAGGAATTGTTTTTTTATCAGCTGGATATAAAGAAATGAATCTATCTATTGAAAAAATACTATTTGCATAATCATTAGCAACATAATATGTGTACGCAGCCATTACCTGCCCTTTTTTTGCTAGTTTCGAATAAGGGTGTTGTTTATCAATTTCTTCAAACGTTGAAGCTGCTTCCGTATAGTTTTTATTTCTCAGATATCTTGTTGCGTCTTGCCATATTAACTCTGGTGGTTTTTCAACATAAGTTGGTACTGCTGTTGCTTCCATCCTTTCTTTAATGGCACAATTAATTAATAATAAGAAAGGTATAAAAACAAATAAATTTTTTATTTTTTTAAATTTAGTAATTTTTTTTATTAAAAATAATTTAATAAATTTAATTATTAAAAATAACAAAATTTTAACTAAAAAAATAGTGTTCAAAAAAAAAACTAATAAATAGATAAATATAACTTTTTATTTATTATGAA
>Ga0066376_10001494_pt1 | contig 22689 bp, 22 predicted proteins | sample Knorr_S15_td_Bot_FD_77009 | JGI IMG/M metagenome (GOLD analysis project Ga0066376, IMG submission 77009) | Marine microbial communities from Southern Atlantic Ocean transect - Knorr_S15_td_Bottom_ad_5009_LV_A | ecosystem: Environmental > Aquatic > Marine > Oceanic | place: Southern Atlantic...
GACGTCCTTGCAGTCGAAGCAATTGAAGGAACCGCGGCACTCATCGAACGAACTGGGTCACTTTGTAAAAAGAGCGGATGGACGTTGTTAAAAACAGCAGCCGACGACCACGACATGCGCGCGGACGTACCCTCGATTGGAACCAAAACAATCGAACAAGTTTCACAAGCTGGTTGCACATGTATTGCTGTTGGAAGTGGACGAGTTATTTTGCTTGACGCCCCCGCTGTTATCAAAGCCGCGAATGCATCAGGTGTCGCACTTGTTGGTATGGCGTAGTAACGGTGAGCGATTCACCGTTTGTCTCACGCGCTGGTTTAAAACTCGAACACGCTTTACAAGAATTCGATTTTGATGTCACTGGAATGACGTGCGCTGATCTTGGTTGCAACGTCGGCGGCTTTACCGATTGTCTTTTGCAACGTGGTGCATCGAAAGTTTTCGCAGTTGACACAGGCTACGGAACACTCACTTGGAAACTTCGAAGCGATGAACGTGTCACAACGCTCGAACGAACCAATGCGCTTCATGTTGAACCCCCACAGCAAGTAGACCTCGTCGTTGTTGATCTTGGATGGACGCCACAAAAACTTGCGCTTCCAGCAAGTATGAAGTGGACAAACGGCGGTCACATTGTCACGCTCATAAAGCCCCATTACGAACTCACAAAAGAAGAAAAACTATCTGAAAATGTCGGCGAAGGACTCTCAGAACAAGCTATTTCGCGCGTAATTTCTCGGGTAAAAACAGTATGCGACGAACTCTCTCTTGCATTACTTGGGGAAACCATATCCCCAATTCGTGGCAAAAAGTCAAGTAAAAAAGGGAGTGGGAATAGTGAGTATTTATTACTCTTAAAGGCTCCCTTTTCAAGCACTTCAAACGCGTAGTTTGGTGGCGCATTCTGGTACAATAATCGTTTCCAAAAAGGTCCCATGAGCGAGAAACCAGAACAACATTCCGAACCAGAAAATAACGAAGCATTTGGCAATATCGGTCATGTTGTTGATCAACTTATTGAACGCGAGTTACACGATAGTTACTTAACGTACGCCATGTCTACCATTATGGATCGTGCGCTACCCGACGTTCGTGACGGACTCAAACCATCGCAACGAAGGATTCTCGTTGCAATGCATGACCTTAATCTTTCACCCGGTCGCAAGCACCGTAAGTGTGCAAAAATTGCTGGCGATACTTCGGGCAACTACCACCCACACGGCGAATCTGTCATCTACCCAACCTTGGTCAACATGGGTCAAAACTGGAAGATGCGCGTCATGCTTGTGGACAAGCAGGGTAACTTCGGTTCGATTGATGGTGATCCACCTGCTGCAATGCGTTACACCGAAGCGCGCATGACACATGCAGCAGTTGCGATGCTTGATGACATCAAGTTAGACACCGTCGACTTTAAACCAAACTACGATGAAACTCGGCATGAGCCAACGGTTCTACCTGGACGTTTTCCAAACTTATTGGTGAACGGTTCAAGCGGGATTGCTGTTGGTATGTCATGTTCGATGCCACCCCACAATGTCGGTGAAATTTGCGACGCAATTGTTGCAATTATCGACAACCCAGAAATGGATCTTTCGGAATTACTTGCAATCGTTCCTGGCCCAGACTTCCCAACTGGTGGTCTTGTTGTTGGTAAGCATGGACTCGCGGAAGCGTACTCAACTGGTCGCGGCAAACTCCGCGTTCGCGGTCGTGTACACCATGAAACTATTGGAAAACGTGAAGCCATCGTTATCGATGAAATTCCATACCAACTTGTACAAAACAACTTGATTGAAAAAATCGTCGATTGCGCAAAGTCTGGTCGCATTGCAGACATTTCTGACATCAAAAACTTCTCTGGTAAAAAATGGCGAACTCGAATTGTTGTGTACCTCAAACGAGGCGCTGATCCTGATGTTGTCGAACGGCAACTCTATAAATTCACGCCATTACAATCGACCGTCTCGGTCATCAATATTGCACTCGTTAAGGGTCGCCCGCAAACTCTTAGTCTTCGTAATCTCATCGATTGTTGGGTAGAACACCGCCAAGTTGTCATTCGCCGTCGAACCGAACACCTACTTCGAGAAGCTGCAAAAGCTGCACACCGTCTTGAAGGTTTAATTTACGCTGTCTGTGACATTGACGAAGTTATTGCTCTCATCCGTGGAAGTCAAACTCGCGAAGAGGCCATTGACAAATTAATGGAACGCAACTTTTGTATTCCTGAAGAACATGAGTATGCAAAGTTCATCGCTAAACGCCTAATTGAAAAAGCGAAAGATGGCGTTTCACTCTCTAGATTACAAGCTGATTCCATCGGCGCATTGCGACTTATCCAACTTGTTGGACTTGAAATTGAAAAACTCACTGGCGAATACGCTGAGTTACTTGACAAAATTGATGGATACGAAGAAATTCTTTCTGAAGAACAACGCATCCTTGAGATTATTCGCGAAGATTGCATTGAACTCAAAGAAAAATTTGCAACTCAGCGCATGACTGGCTTTATTGACGGCGAAGACGATGATTACGATTACGGTGCTCTTATTCCAGAGCACGACGTCTGTGTCACCATCTCCCACCACGGGTATGTAAAACGACTACCAATCGACACGTTCCGTGAACAGGGTCGTGGTGGACGTGGCATCAAGGGTGGGGAAACAAAAGATGGTGACTTTATTGAACACATCTTTGTCGCGTCCACTCATGACGACCTCCTTTGTTTTACCGACACCGGTCGTGTATTCCAAATCAAGGTGTACCAGATTCCAGAGGCAACTAGGACGAGTCGTGGTCGAGCAATTGTAAACTTGCTGAATCTCAAAGATGGCGAGAACATTGTCACGTTCAGAAACATTAAAGATTTTGATAATTGCCATGACAATCTAGTCTTTGCAACTTCAATGGGTCGCGTAAAACGGACTGCTGTTTCAGAATATAGAAATGTAAACCGAGGCGGTATTAACGCAATCAAACTTAATGATGGCGACTCCCTCGTTGATGTCATAAAAACAAATGGCGAATGCCATGTACTGCTTGGAACCTCGACAGGAATGTCTATCCGATTCGTTGAAACCGATGCACGACTCATGGGCAGAACTGCTGCTGGCGTCAAGGGCATCTCGCTCGCTAAGGATGATCGTGTTGTTGGTTGCGTTCTCGCCGAAGACGACGCAGATCTTATGACCATGACAGAAAACGGCTACGGAAAACGCACACCGATGCTTGAGTATCTTGTTCACAGCGAAGACGGCTCCACAAGAGCCCAATCTCGAGGTGGTAAGGGTCGACGCGATATCCAAACGGGAGGTCGAAACGGTCTTGTTGCAGATATTCGAGCTGTTCGCGATAGCGATAGTTTGATGTTTATCACGGCAAATGGTATGCTTGTACGTATCTCAGCTAGTAATATCCGAACTATCGGCCGTAACACCAAGGGTGTTCGCGTTGTTAACCTTAAAGATGGCGATCGGTTAATTACTGCCGCAAAAGTCGAAGGCGTCGAAGATACGGTATCCTCTCCTGCATGACTTTAAACCAATGGGATGACAGCATATTAATATTGGAACTTCTTGATGAGCCAGATTTTTCAGAAGACACAGATACGTTACTTCTGAAACTCCGCGAGGGAAATGAACCATTTCCAAATGTTATTGTTGACCTCCAAAATGTTGCAACCTTAAATTCTTCGAACCTTGGCGCGCTCATTGAGATTAAAAAAATATTACAAACCAAAGATCGACGGATGGTAATTTGTAATATTTCTGATTCCATTTGGTCAACAATGCTTGCAACTGGTCTTGACCAAGTGTTTGAATTTATTGAAGACACCACTACTGCCCTCCTTCTCATAGGCTCATAAGCGCATGCGACCCCTCCGTCGCACAGATCATGATACTCGTGTCGAGATGATGCCACTTATCGACGTCGTCTTTCTTCTCCTTACATTCTTTATCTATGCAATGGTACTCATGGTGCGAGCTGAAGTATTACCTGTTCCACTCGAATCCTACGTTTCCGGAACAGCCGCTACACCACGTCAAATTATTTCCATCACCATCGCAGTTGATGGCAACATCTACGTTGGGAAAGAAATCGTACCCCTTGATGAAATCGGGGAGTCTGTTCTAATACAAGCAAAAGAAAATCCAGACGCAGCAATTTACTTAGTCGTTGAAGATGGAGAGTCTTTGGTGGATCGTGGCCCCCTTCTTACTGGAACATGGGATCAACTTCGAAGTAAGGGGCTTGAAATCTTCTTGGTTGGTGCTCCCGCCCTAGAGGAGCCATCGAACGAATGATTCACCGTGACAACATTGCTCTGGTTGCTGCTATCACGTTATCACTAGGATTACATTTCTTCCTTCTCCCTGTCGTCTATGCAATAAACAGAACCGTAACGATCATAGCCCCTGTAAAATCGACACATCTTGAAACTCCACCGGTGGAACATGCAGAAATTGAATTGGGTATTGACGAATCAAAAGAGTCTAGCCTTACTTGGATTGGGTACAACGAATACAAAGAACACCTTGCGCGACACTCGGAAGTGGAACAAGCGGAAATGCAATCTGAATTAGCCGACGCAAAGTCTGCAGTTGCAATGCTTGAAAAATTGGCACAACCAATGGCTGAAATGTCTTCGCATTTTTTTGAGGCAATTAAAATGATATCAATCACTTTTCCGTCTAAAGAATTGCCTCCCAGTACACAAGTTCAGAAACAAGTAACTGCCGAAGAGGTGGTGATCGAAACCTCTGTTGAAAAAAATCGGCTTCAACAAATTCTCGCCGATCGTGATGCAGAAGCAACGTCTGTCATTCATGTCTCAGAGGAAGAGTGGAGGATTGGAAAGCCACTTGCTGGTCAAGGTATTGTGCTCAAACCAAAAAAACCAACGTTCTTTCCTAATCAACTTGTCGGTACAAGGCTAAGGAATGTCGTGGCAGATTTATTTATCGATACAACAGGTAAGCCCATTTTGGTTGAATTACTCTATGGAACTGGAGGGGCATCGATTGACCGAGCTATTGAAAATAGTCTTTACAGATGGAGAGCTTCGGGAGAGCAAGTTGAGGCGCTTAAAGATGAAGAAACTGTAAAAATTACTATTCACCTTTTGTTTTCACACTAAGAAGACATCCGTTCACTCCACAAACCCATACGACTTGTATCTGTTAACACGTAATTCAGGGGAGTCACGGTTACAAAGCTCTGCTTAAGAGCTTCGACGTCGCTACCTTCCGCAGTGTGCGCAAACGCCATTCCATCACCCGCTGCCCAATAATACGTTCTACCATCTGGAGCAATTCGTTTATCATAAAAGCCAAGATCGCCAGCTGCGTTCATGTCAACCACTTTGATTTCAGGCATTGGTCTATCGGTCGTTTCACATATTGGAATATTAATATTGATTACTTCATGTGGTTCAAGTTTATTCTGAAGCACTTTGTCGATAACACTCCTTGCTATCTCCGCTGCTCTGTCAAAACAAGTTCGTTCTCTATTCTTTATGTGCAAGCTAACTGCAATCGATGGTACGCCGAGAAAAGCAGACTCAATTGCTGCAGCGACTGTGCCCGAATAAATGATGTTAATGCCGACGTTTGAACCGCTGTTCATTCCGCTTATAGTTAGGTCTGGTTTCGTTCCATCACCGAAACGTTCCTCCCAAAGTGCTCGCATTGCAAGTTTTACACAGTCAGCGGGCCGACCGTCAACTGCAACGCCTGACATACTTTCCGTGACGTCAACTTGTTGTGTCATGAGAGGTGTTGTGTATGTAATACCATGGCTTGTTGCGGATTGCACCGTTTCGGGTGCGAATACAAAAAGTTCTCCAAGTCCTTGCAATGCTTTATGTAGTGCAATAATTCCAGGGGCTCGAATACCATCATCGTTTGTTAGTAAAATTTTCATTATTTTTTTGGCTCCAAAATATATTCTTTTCCGCCCCAGTGAATTGGAATTCTGTGTTTCAGTGTAAACACTGCGTTTAAAAATATTTTTGCAACTACTGCTGCGCCGATGGGTGCAAACAGTGCAAAGATAATTGGAGCGTTGTTAATTCTATACAACCCTGCAATGACCAAGAACGCTGAAATCAATGAAGCAATCGAAGTCCAAAAGAGAAGCGGTGAAACTTGCATTCCCACAAAAATACCTGCCATCCCCGCAATCGGAAACAGTACACCAACGATTAACGCAAGAATGGCGTTCTGCCGAAGACGTTTAATATTTTTCGAAGCTGCCTCTATATATATTCGTTTCCAACCAGCTTGGAATGCTGCAAATGTTGGGTACATGGAACACTGTAACATGCCATCTGCAAATAAAACTTGCACCTTTCCCAGACCGTTGTAACAGAGGTGTCTTGCAAAAGCAATGTCTTCAAGTAGATGCTCTTTAACTGCGTCGTGGCCTCCGATATCTTGGTACGTTTTTCTTGTAAATAACAAAAATTGCCCATTTGCAAAAGGCTTTGGCCTCTCTTCTCGATTAATTCGGTCCACGGGATATTGTCTAACTAAAAAAGTGCTTGCAATAGGCTGCACTATTCGTTCGAAATTTTTCGTAATTGTGAGTGAACTTAATAGACTCAATAAAGAAGCGCCCCTATGTATCGCTGAGGCAACGGCGCATCGAACAAGTTCCTTATTAAATATTGTGTCGGCATCGGTGAAAAGTAACCATTCACCAGTCGCCATTGAAGCACCAATACGTGCAGCATTGCATTTTCCAGCCCAGTCCTCTGGGCACGATTCATTTTCAATAATGCAAATTCGTTCGTCTTCTGCTGCATGTTTTTTAATTATTTCAAGCGTCGAATCCGTACATCTATCAAGCACAAATATTATTTGAAGATTCTGATGTGTTTGTTTTCGAAGAGAAATAGCGCATCGATCAATGACTCTCTCTTCGTTATGTGCAGGTACGACAATACTCACCGTTGCAGAAGTTGGATTTGGCAAGGCGAGCCCTTCTCGAATTACCGGTTTCGTTCGGTTCATTGTCCAGAGACGATAGCCAAGTCCGAGCCATAAACAAAGGGAAATTGTTACAAGGACACCCAAAACCAATGAAATGATTTCAATTATAAGCATGAATCTGTATTTTACCTTAGTTATCATGCACCGAATGGGTTCAAGTACATCAAACAAACAAACTCTCGTATTTTCACGAGAAGCACTTCGAGCTATTGATACTGATGCTGTCGAATTGTACAACATCCCAAGTATTGTACTTATGGAGAACGCTGGAAGAGGAGCCGCAGAAATACTAGTAAAAACCATTGCGGAACCATTACTTGCTACTATTGTTGTCGTATGCGGTAGCGGTAACAACGGAGGGGATGGCTATGTTGTAGCGAGGCATCTTTCGAATAATGGGTGCGGCGTTTCCATCTTGCAGGTGGCTACACCAAAAACACAAGATGCCATAACAAATGCAACAAATTGTGACTCCATGGGAATACATATAGAGGACTGGTCAAGCGAGCGAGCGTCCAATGCTACGCTTCTCATTGATGCTCTTTTTGGAACTGGTCTCGACCGTCCGGTTGAAGGAACAAACTGTCACGCCATACAATCTATGAACGAAAGCAGTGCCACTTGCATCGCTTTGGACATTCCTTCAGGGCTCGATTGCGACTCTGGCCAACCTCTTGGCTGCTCAATTCATGCAACAATGACCATTTCGTTTGTTGGATTAAAAAAGGGATTCTTGAATAAATCGGCAGAAAAATACATCGGCGAAGTCCTCATATCTTCTATTGGGTGTCCGAGCGCATTACTAGAAAAGTACGCTATTTCGGGAACTTAGTACGATGTTCATTTAGTGTATCAAACACTCCTTACATCTAGGTATTTAACAAGCAGAGTTATTCCACTCATCGCCGTTGCAGCGGTTGCACTCTGCGTTGCGCTTGTCATTGTGGTCGTCTCGGTGATGACGGGATTCCTTGACATGGTGCAATCCTCTGGAAAAACACTGATGGGTGATGTCATTATTTCCAACGGCATTGCTGGAATCCCACATTACGAAAAACTCGCAAACCGGCTCGAAAAAAACGAACAAGTTCTCGCTGCAACACCGATTGTAGATGGCTGGGGATTGTTGAGAATGCCTTACCCAGATTCAAATGTAAAGCAGAGCGAAACAGTTCAAGTTTGGGGGATCGAGCCAGAATCGTTTGCAAAAGTCACTGATTTTAAAAATTCGTTACAGTGGAAAAATCCCACTACGAACCAACGGGATTGGCTACTCTTAGACGCGGTTTCAAATAACGAAGAAACTATACAATCATTGCTGAACCCCGAGCAGTGGATTGAGTTTGTTGAATTAATCAATTCAGCATCCCATACACTTAATTTTGTTGAAGCAAATCTTTGGGAAAATACAAAAGCGCTTCTCAACGAGGAACAATGGAACGCTGTCCTTTCTTTCGATGTACGACTTTCGGGTGAAGATGCATTGCAACAACAAGGACTCGAACTTTCGAGGAATGGAAAGCCCGGAATTGTTTTAGGGTTGCATGTCAATGACGGCAACAGGCGTATGAAAAACGGGACATATCAAGTCTCTCGAAACGACTATTGGTGGGCGCCTCGATTTGAAGGCACGTTAACAATGCTGCCGGTTGACGCAGAGGGTGGAATTATTGAACCCGAATCAATCATCATGCCATTCGTCAATGAATTTCAATCTGGTGTATTCACCATAGACGAATCCCTTATTTTTATTCCAATAGATGTCGCTCAATCATTACTCCACATGGATGAAGCTTCAATTGTTGACCTAGATGACCCCGCCAAAATCATCGGTGTTGACCCCGCACGATCCACAAGCATCCTTATTCGTGGAGTTCCTGGGATTGATGGGGAAGTGCTTCGAGAAATTGTGAGCACTATATATGACGAATTTTCTTCGAGCTTTTCGTATGAGACCATTGTCTTACCACCTTTGAGCCATGACCCTGGTTTGATTATTCAAACTCGCGAAGAGCAACAAAGAAGTTTTACGGGGCCAGTTAAAAAAGAACGCGAAGTAATGCGAACGTTGTTCTCCATTGTGTACCTCGTTGTTGCTGCACTCATACTCTCTATCTTTTGGTCAATCGTTTTTGAAAAAACAAGGGACATTGGAATTTTGCGTTCCATCGGTGCCTCGCGAGCCAGCATTGTTTGGATTTTTCTCCAATACAGTGCTGTTATTGGAATAGCTGGTTCTTTCCTTGGACTCTTTAGCGGCTGGCTCATCATAAAAAATATCAATGCAATTCACGACGCGATGGGAAATCCACCGCTCTCGATTGCAATAATTTGTTTCGCTTTGGCGATTTGTACCGGTGCGTATACGGTTGTAAAAATGCTTAGTGGGCAGATGCTTCCGATTGTGTTAGGTTCCCTCGGTTTTATTACGCTAAGTGGAGTCGGTGGGTTAATTTTGTTTATTCGCTACATTGGCGGAATCGTTGTCTGGGACGCTTCGGTGTATTACTTTTCAAGAATTCCAAATGAACTCGATTGGGGCTCGAGTTTATTCACGGTGGGTGGCGCAATCTTATTTTGTTTACTTGGTGCACTCATTCCCGCTGCAAAAGCAGCGGATACCGATCCTGTGAAGGCGCTACGCCATGAGTAATACTAATTCACTTATACTTGAAGGTGTTAACCTCAAAAAAACGTACAAACTTGGTCGTTCTCAAGTACCTGTATTGCGTGGTGCATCTTTGCAAATTCACCAAGGCCAATGGACAACTATTCTTGGATCAAGTGGTTCTGGAAAATCAACATTGTTACACCTTCTTGGCGGACTAGATCGACCAGATCAACAAGGTGGAGAAGTATTATTCAATGGTGAATCAGTGTGGGCAAAGTCAAACCGGCAAATTAATACCTATCGAAATAATCACGTTGGTTTTGTATTCCAGTTTTATCATCTTCTTCCCGAACTAACAGTTTTAGAAAATGCCTTTCTACCGACAATGATTGGTGGTTCATTCACTTCTAAAAGCGAGGCAAAGAATCAAGCAAAACGTTTACTCGACCAATTTGGTTTGAGCCATCGCTTTGCCCACCGCCCTCGAGAACTTTCGGGTGGAGAAAGACAACGAGTTGCAATTGCTAGAGCTCTTGTCAATAACCCTTCTATCCTTCTCGCTGACGAGCCCACTGGAAATCTAGACGAAGAGACTGGAAACGGAATACTTGATGTCCTTGGTGCACTACACCAAGAAGGGCTCACTATTGTCATGGTCACGCACAATATGGAAATTGCCAATCGCGGGGATGTCATTGTCCATTTGCGTGGTGGAAATATTGCTCAGCTAGACTAAGGTAGAATTACTTGGATTCTGCGCCACAGTAATCGTCCATGCCAGATTGGCGCACATTTGAAAAACCGTTGTCATAAAGTCGGAGGAAATGTAATTAGCACCTGTTTTTTGGACTTTCTACGCTTTTCTTGCTTTATCTCGAAAAGTACTCAAATGGAACAAGAGTTGCGCCGATTGTTTACTGAGGGCACCAATTTTTATGCCCTCAGGAAGCATATCCCGCATATCATGGCGGGTTGGAGAATTGAACTATGTTTGAACGTTTAACAGATCGCGCTAGAAAAGTTATGGCTCTTGCAAATCAAGAGGCGCAACGCTTTAACCACGAATACATCGGAACAGAGCATATTTTGCTCGGTCTCGTAAAAGAGGGCTCAGGTGTTGGGGCTAATGTCTTAAAGCATTTGGAAATTGATCTTCGAAAAGTACGGCTAGAAGTTGAAAAACTCGTCAAGAGCGGACCTGAGATGGTCATGATGGGCAAATTGCCACAGACTCCTCGTGCAAAGAAGGTCATTGAGTATGCAATTGAAGAAGCTCGATCCCTCAACCATAATTACGTTGGTACCGAACACCTTCTTCTTGGTTTACTCCGAGAGCAAGACGGTGTTGCTGCGCAAGTGCTCATGAACCTCGGACTTAAACTCGAAGATGTCCGCGAAGAGGTTCTCAATTTATTGGGTGCTGGTGTTGGTCAAATCGAAGAACTTGATGACGAGGGTATGGAGCCACAAGGTGAATCCCCGAGCCCATCACCCCGCAGAGGAAAAAGTAAAACTCCAGCGCTTGATAGTTTTGGTCGCGACTTGACCGAACTTGCGGAAAAGAATGAACTCGATCCTGTTATTGGTCGCCACAAGGAAATTGAACGGCTTATTCAAATCCTCTGCCGTCGAACAAAAAATAATCCTGTGCTCATCGGCGAAGCTGGTGTTGGCAAAACCGCCATCATTGAGGGTCTTGCACAACAAATAATTGAAAATGAAGTTCCTGACTTGCTCCACGGTCGCCGAGTAATCGTGCTCGACCTTGCGATGATGGTGGCTGGCACAAAATATCGCGGACAATTTGAAGAGCGAATTAAAGCAGTAATGAATGAAGTGAAACGCGCAAAAAACATCTTGCTTTTCATTGATGAGCTACACACACTCGTTGGTGCTGGTGGAGCTGAAGGTGCAATTGATGCATCTAATGTTCTCAAGCCTGCCCTTTCGCGTGGTGAACTGCAGTGCATCGGCGCTACCACTTTCGATGAATATCGCAAGTACATCGAAAAAGACAACGCGCTAGAACGTCGTTTTCAATCGATCGTAATAAACCCACCAAACAAAGAAGACACGATTGCCATTCTAAAAGGTCTTCGCGAACGCTACGAGCAACACCATCGTGTTCGATACACAGATGGTGCAATTCTCGCTGCAGTTGAACTTTCAAACCGTTACATTTCTGATCGCGTTCAGCCTGACAAGTCCATCGATGTCATAGACGAAGCGGGCGCTCGCATTCGATTGAAGTCCATGACAAAACCTCCTTCAATGGCTGACTACGAGGAGCAACTTGAACTTCTAAAGGTCAAAAAAGATGAAGCTGTAAAAAGCGCTGACTACGAAGCTGCAGCATCTTTGCGTGATGAATCCGAAAAACTTCGAGCCAAGAAAGATAAACTTCAAAAAGAATGGCGCGAACAAATGAACGAAATCACTGCTGAAGTCGACGAAAACGTTATCGCCGAAGTAGTTTCGAGCATGACCGGTGTACCACTGACTCGGCTTGAGGAAGCGGAATCACAACGACTCTTGCAACTTGAAGATGAATTACACGAAACGGTCATCAGCCAACATGATGGAATTACCCAAATTGCAAAGGCTATTCGTAAATCGCGTAGTGGACTTAAAGATCCAAACCGACCAATGGGATCCTTCCTCTTCCTTGGACCAACAGGTGTTGGCAAAACGTTGCTTGCAAAAGCACTAGCTAAATTTATGTTTGGTGATTCGGACTCTCTCGTTCACCTTGACATGTCTGAATACATGGAGAAACACACCGTTTCACGATTGGTCGGTGCACCTCCCGGATATGTGGGTTACGAAGAAGGTGGTCAACTCACCGAAAAAATTCGCCGTAAGCCATACGCAGTTGTTCTCTTCGATGAAGTTGAGAAAGCGCACGGCGATGTATTTAATATGTTGCTTCAGATTATGGAAGAGGGCCGTCTGACAGACTCTTTTGGTCGACATGTCGACTTTAGAAACACAATCGTTATATTGACTTCAAACATTGGTTCTGACCTCATCAAAGGTGGTCAATCGTTCGGCTTCGGCAAACGAGAAGAAGTTATGGATTACGAGAAACTCAAGAAACAACTCATGACTGAAACTGAAAAGTTCTTCCGACCAGAGTTTATTAACCGCATTGACGATATCATAGTGTTCCACCCACTCACAAAGGATGACCTTTACTCCATTATTGATATCGAACTTTCAAAAATCACTTCACGCCTTAAAGACAAGGGCATGACGATGGCACTTGATCAAGGCGCTAAAGATTTTCTCATCGAAAAGGGATATAACCCAGATTTTGGCGCAAGACCCCTTCGACGTGCACTTGGATCGTACATTGAAGACCCTCTTGCAGATTCTCTACTCAGCGGTGACTACACAAGTGGTGACCATATTGACATTACTCATAAAGAAGGCGACGACCATTTATTCTTTAGCGTGATCCATCCAGAAAAAACTGAAGAGCCAGAACCGGAACCTTCCGAAACTAACGGCTAATTCAACTGATACTACATGAGTAACTAAACGGCACGAAGCTTTACGTTTCGTGCCGTTTTAATTGCCACATTGGGTTATATACATGGAGAAACCACGATCGGTCTGGCTAAAGCATTACGCAGCAATGCGACGTTGCCTGAACAAGTACTTCCAAATAAACTTTTCCGCGTGATAGTTTTTAGAAGGGACAATTTGCGGTCAATGTCAGTTGTTTCTTCGTCGCGGGATGTGTGAATGAAAGTGTCTCTGCATGTAACATCAAGCGTGGGGCAAGTTCTTGCAGCTCTTTGCTTGCATATAAATCGTCGCCAAGAATTGCGTGTCCTATTTCTCTCAAATGGATTCGCAATTGGTGCGATCGCCCTGTCTTTGGTTTTAATTCAAGTCGAGTGCTATCTTGTAACCGTTCCACAACCACCCAATCAGTTTGAGAAGGTTTTCCATGTTCAAAATCAACGCATTGCCGAGGCGGTTTGTCAAAATCTTTTCGTATGGGAATATCAATGTGTCCAGAGTCCTCATTGATCACACCCCCGACAACTGCAATATATGTTTTAAAAACTTCTCGATCGTGAAACTGCCTACTAAGCTCACGGTGGGTATCTGCGTCTCTTGCCATCACGATTACGCCCGAGGTATCCATGTCTAATCGGTGTACAATTCTGGCGCCTTCAATCGCAGAAGCAACGCGAACTGCCAAGCAATCTATTTTATGTATTCCTATTCCTTTTACACTTAGTAATCCAGAGGGCTTATCCAAAACTACAACGTAATCGTCGTGATAGAGGACGGGGACTTCGCGCGGAAAAAGCTCGGGGAGCGTATGATGTACGGTTCTTTCAGACAAAAGGAATACCTTCAATGACATATTGTATGACACTATTGCTTTCTCTTCTTGTGGGGCAATCTACCGCGCTGCACCCGGATGAGACCGATGCAATTGGTACCCCTGTATTACTTACTGATCCGGCAGTTTTTCTCAAGGCAGGTGAGTCTTATTTTGATCCCGCTGGAAAACGCATTATCTTCCAAGCAATCGAACATCCAACAAGGGGGCAAGAACCTGAAACTGATTATGGTATGTATCTTGGCGAGTTGGCCTTCGATGATACGGGAGCAATCACTGGACTCTCAAACATTATTCGATTAAGTAACGAGCGCTCTGCAAATACATGCGGGTGGTTCCATCCTCATGATGAAACACTTGTGCTGTACTCCACAACAACAACGCCGATCATTGATAGTGATATTCCAGGATACCAACGAGATTCGGGTCGATACCGCTGGGCATTTCCACCAAAGATGAACATTATCTCGCACAACCTTGAAACTGGCGTAACAACTGCTCTTGTAACCGATGAAGAAAACTATCTCGCCGAAGGTTCGTGGAGTCCAGATGCACGGCACCTTGTATATTGTTCCCTCGCTTCAGGCTCTGGTGATATTTATATAACCGACCTCAAGACCGGCGTAGATCGACTCATCGTAGGTGACACTGGCTACGATGGAGGCCCCTTCTTTTCGCCCGATGGAAAACGCATCGTTTACCGTTCTGATCGTCGCGGAAATGACTTACTCCAACTCTATGTTGCAGAATTAAAGTTCGATGACAATGGTTCTATCGTTGGAATTGAAAAAGAGTTTCAACTTACCGACAACGAACACGTCAACTGGGGACCATTTTGGCATCCGAATAATCGATTCCTTGTTTACGCAACAAGTGAACTAAGCCACCAAAATTATGAACTATTTGTGTGCGATGCAGATAGTGGGAACACTGATGGGACAACAAGGTATGGGATTCGACGACGACGAATCACGCATGCGGATAGTTTTGATGGACTTCCGGCATTTAATGAAGATGGTTCCCTGCTCATGTGGACGAGCAAGAGAGAAACTGGGACGAGCCAACTCTGGGTTGCTCCGTTTTTATTCAATCTTGAAGCAGGACCCCCAGTTTCTGGGCACTAAGCTATGCCTGCTCTTCGAATCCTTCTGATATTCATTGCTGCCGCTGGGTGTACAACGCAAAAAATCGAATATCGTACACGCCCCGCTTGGCATTACACCATGAGCAACACTATCAAGAACGAGGTCACTCGTGACGATGGGACTCTCGTTAAGTATGCATCGATCGGTGGGCAAAACAGCGCTACCGTTCAAGAATATCTCGACTCAATACAACTCGAAGAGGTCGATGAACTTACTGGTAAATTAACGCTTCGCGCCGTCCTTCCAGAACACGTACTGTCACAATTACTTACCTGTCTTCGTGACCGTAACTGGGATTTACTTTTCGACCAAATCCTTAGCGACGAGGCTAGGTATTATTTTGAGTCTAGAGAAAACGGCATTGCAGAATTTCGATATTTTTTTATCAACAACCGACGAGATTTAGCGAAGGTACTCCAAAGGATGATTAAAGGAAACGCGTTTGGTGACGTAAAACTAATCGACGAAGGAAGTTTTACAAAAATCACACTTGCATCCCATGCTTCTGGAGATTACAAATTCAAAAAAGTAACGTTAGTACGAGAGAGTGATTTTTTAAAACTATATTCAATTGAGTAAGACGACGTTATTCTATTGATCTAAAAAGCGTTAAGCAGGCTGTGTGACCGTGTAAAAATGACTTTCCACCAATCGGTCCAATTTCGCCAGCAGCAAAAAAACCTGCAATAGGAACCTCTCCAATTCGCTCACGGATAATATTCAAATCATGGTCTTCTTCGTGAAATAAACTTCTACCCCTGCCATTACATGTAACTAATAACCCAGCAAATGGTTGCTTTACAAGTTGTTGTGAATCTAAAAGAAGCTGCAAATCTTCAACAGCTGTTTGTGGGTCACGTACATGGAACTGTACCGTTTTACCAAGTCGATAAAATTCGCCAGCTGCAATACCCTTGCGCTTTCGGTCTATACCAAGAATTGAACGGACTAAAAAGTCCCCTCTTCCAAAGTGCGATCGGTTTTCGTCAATCACACCACCGAGTAAAAGACCTCCTTGCAAGAAGTCCCGCTCTATTGCATTGGCACCTCTTGCCAAATTTTGAAGCACATCCAAAGCTGGCTTACCGCCGAGCTCAAGGATAACATTTCCATCCACTTTAGTGACTCTACAGTGTTCGCCGATTGGTCTACACCCTTGACTTACAATGCAATCAAGTTCTAATGGGCCAGAGATTGTTAACCCAACTCCACCGCTTCGCAGCACTTGATCATCTAAAAACAAACGGTTGTATCTCGCTTGGGATGCGCCCGAAGCCATACCGCCAATGATTGGTAATGGATTATCCTTGCCTCTGCAATTCACCAGTGCGGGTAACAACCTTGTAATTGGTGTAGAAAATGGGTCAGCGAAAAAAAACACGGCCTTTGTGTCTTCCTGAAGGCCAATCCAATTTGGTATTTCGTCTGGCCTTGATATTGGAACTGGTTTTTTGGGAGTTGTCGTCCAGGGCGTAATTGAAATGCCGGGTACATTAAACGCTATCGCTGAAAGACCTGCAACGCCTTCTAATTCCAAATCACAACCAACGACTGATTCGGTCGTCACGCCTATTATTGTTGTCGGAGAAAGTGTTTGCCGTATGTCCGCAATTGCTTCTTCAAGTGCTTCGCGATGGTGAAAACTTGCAAATACAAACACCAAATCTACATGACCAGACATAGCGTTTTCTAATAAAGCAGCAACCTCAATCGCAGCGGTGCGAGTGTCAAGGTGTTCACTAATTGCCGCAGCGCTTTGCAAAAGTCCCTACACCGCAGATGTCAATGTACTTACCGCCATCCGTGTGCGGTTTAGTAATTCGTCCGCATCTTCAAGCGTCATTATGAGAGGAAGACGAAAACGGACAGAACGAGTTCCACAAGATATCGCAATCACTAACGTCTCCATCAATGAAGCTAACATCGCAGCTCTGTGTTCTGGACTGGGTGTTGTGAAAGCTATCAAAGATCCTTTTCCGCGAACACTTGTAAAGGCACCTGTTTCTTTTCCGATGTTTCGCAAGCCTGCGATTACATGATCGCCTACTTTTGTAACGAGTTCAGCAATATTATCCCGTTCAATAATTTTTATGAATTGAGTACATCGAACCATGTCAACAAGATTACCACCCCACGTGGAATTAATTCGACTTGACCGTTTGAAGACGTTGTCAGCAACTTCATCCACTCGCTCGCTTACATAAATCCCACATGTTTGCGTTTTCTTACCAAAACACACAACATCTGGACGAACAGTTGTGGTCTGCCAAAACCATGGCTTTCCTGAACCATAAAAACCTGTTTGAACTTCATCAAAAATGAGCAGCGCTTCTCGTTCATCAGCGTACTGCCGTAGTTTTTCTAGAAATTCATTGCGAAAATGGTTATCTCCACCTTCGCCTTGCATTGGTTCGATAATAATTGCTGCGATTCTATTTGAGTGTTCCTCAAAAGCCCGTTCAATTTCAGCGCACGTTTTTGCTTCAGCTGCTTCGATGTCATTCACAATGTTTCCATCATTATCAAACTCACAAAATGGTGTTGATACCCGAGGCCAATTAAATTTTGGGAATAAACCAACTTTATCAGGCAGCGTGTTAGTTAAACTCATTGTGTAACCACTTCTACCGTGAAATGCTTGTTCGAAGTGTAAAATAACTAAATCATTTACATCATCGTGGAAATCCGTTCTTCCAAGTTTTCTCGCTTTCCAGTCAAACGCTGTCTTAAGAGAGTTCTCGACTGCGAGGGCTCCGCCTGAAACCCAAAAGTGGTGCGGGAAACCTTCAGGCGTAACTTTAGAACCAAACGCTTCAACAAATTCTGCGAGTTCCGTCGTATACAAATCAGAGTTTACAATTTTGTTTCGAGATACTTTTAAAATACCTTCGCTGAAGGATTCTTCCATTAATTCTGGATGGTTAAAACCCAGCGGCCATGAAGCAAAGCACGTAAATGCATCCAGATATTCCTTGCCAGTTGTTGAATCGTGGATCCAAACTCCGTGAGATTTTTCAAGATCAACTACTAAGTCGTATCCATCTGTTAATTGATATCTACGTAAAACGCTATGTACGTCTTGTGGAGTTACTGTCATGTTTTATGCCTTTCTTCTGTTGGAATAAACGCTTCCAATTTTAACTCAAACAATCCATGATACCACCACTTTTATAGTTGAATGCTTGGCTGATCTTCCCATTAAAACCGAGGTGGGTTTAAACCCTCTAAAAATTGATTTGAAATAAAATTAGATTATTTTTGTAAATAAAGTGTAGCAAATCTGCGTTTTTGAGCCAGAATGCCATTTCAAATGGATTATGAACTTGACGTAGGGGCGCTAACTCAAGACACTGTCCCATCACTACATGGGGTTCTGTGTATCCCCATTAAATGTTGCGCACTCAAAGCATATCCCGAGTGTGATAATTGGAGAGTTTTTATATGGCTATTCGTAGCAGTGCCGGTACAGGCGTCATCGTATCTCTTGTTGTATTTGTTCTTGCAACTGTCTTCTTGCTTGTATTAAGCATCGTGTTTTATGCCAGTGGACGAGCACAAAAGGAGGAGACTGGTAATCTAGTCGTAGCATTTGATGTATATGCGACCAAAAAAGAACGAAGCGATGACACTATTGCTGACTTGGTTGCCAAAGCTGAATTAACCAATCAATCGGTTGTCAGCTACCTTTACAAAGAGCTAGAAGAACGTAACCGAATTCTCACAGGAAACAAGAGCGCTGAGCTAGAAGAAATTACGACCGTGTTTAAAGAAACAACGTCGGCGAACAGCTCTCTTGCACTTACTGTTGATACTCTAAAACGTGGACTTGCTTCTCGGCAAGCAGAAGTTGATTCTTACCTCTCAGAGTTAGCGAGCGCAAAATCAGCCATCAAATCACTTGAAGACCAACTCACTGCTCTGTCCCAAAGCAAAGCAGACGAGATTGAACTTGTCAAAAGTGAATGGGAAGATGTTCAAAATCAATCCATCAAGCTCAATTCTGAAGTCAACACACTTTTCACAAGCAGGAAAGAGCGTGGAGAAGACGTTCGGAATTTTCTAGAAGGATTAATCATCGAACTTGAAGAAGAACTCCAAGATTCTAGAGATGAAAACGCCAAACAAGCCGGTGATTTGAAGGAGCTTCGGCAAGAACGAGATATTGGAGAATTGTACAAAACTGACCCCTCTCTTTTAGTAGATGGAGTCGTGATTGGTGTAGAAAATGATAATAGGGTTTCTATTAACCGAGGACTACAAGATAAAATTCGCCTTGGCATGACGTTTGAAGTGTATGACAGTGCAAATCAACTTCAAGAAGACAGCGAAGGAAATATGCCTGCTGGCAAGGCGAGCATCGAGGTTGTGGAAGTAGGCGAAACAACTTCTTTCGCAAAAATAAAGCGATCGACTCCAAACCAACCTATCCTCAAAAATAATGTACTTGTTAACGCAATTTACGATCCTAATTATTCTTTTTCGTTTTTAGTGCATGGTGTGTTTGATGCCGATGGCGATGGTAACCCTGAAACGACAAACGACTTTATTAAAAATAGAATTAAACGCTGGGGTGGTATTGTTGTTGAAGACAATGGCCAACTTCCTGGCGACTTAGATTTTTTAGTATTAGGCATTGCACCAAGAGAGCCCCTATCAAAACTACCTATGGGTGCTAGTAGAGCAATGGAAGAGAATCACAACCGCAAACAGGCTAGGTACCGAAACTACGTTCATCTTCTTGAAAAGGCTAGAGCTGCTGATGTTCCTGTCTTAACTGCTAATCGATTACAGATACTCACAGGTCAACTAACCAGATAAGCCGGTCTCGGCTTGCACCAACCAATCTCGTCGCAACCATGGCGCGCCAATCTACCTTTACCCAATGGTTACATTACCTTCCCCTTAGGGCAATTGCCTCTATCGTGAATTGTTGTCCAATGGCGATGAACATGCGGACATGCAAATATTTTGGCGATTTTTTTTACCGATTGAATTCCAAAAGACGAGCCAGAGCATTTGGAAATATAAAATCAAGCTTCCCCGATTGGTCTGATGAAAAAGTTTCGGCCCTTGCAAAACAATCTATGGAACACATGTTCCAACTGTTCGTTGCAGAGGGTGTTCAGATGCCCTCTCTGATAACTCCAACAACCTTCCACAAATATGTTGAATTCAAGGCGACTGAACAAATATCGGAGCGGTTAGCAAATAACCAACCAACTATTTTTGTTACTGGACATTGCGGGAATTGGGAGTTGCTCGGCTATGCACTTTCTGTTTTGGGGTATCCAATTGCTGCACTCGCTCGACCTCTTGATAACAAATTGATAAACGATTGGGTTCTAGGAATTCGAGAAAAATACGGGCTACGAATAATTACTAAATGGGGCGGTGTTCAAATCCTCCAAGAACTTATTGCAAAAAACACAAGCGTCGGTTTTATCGCAGACCAAAACGCTGGAGGGCGAGGATTGTTTGTTCCATTTTTTGGAAGACTCGCTTCAACGTATAAATCCATTGGCCTTCTAGCAATGAGGTATGAAATTCCAATCGCAGCGGTGCATGCAAAACGAATCGACGGAAAATTTAAATATGAAATTACGGTGACTGACTTTATAGAACCTGCCGATTGGCTGGGACAACCCGACCCCCTCTATTACATCACTGCACGGTACAGTAGGGCTATTGAGCAGATGATTCGGAACGCACCCGAGCAATATCTATGGTTGCATCGGAGGTGGAAAAGCCGCCCTGCATTCGAACTTGAGGGCAAGCCAATGCCGAAAAAATTGATTCAACAACTTGAATCTTTACCTTGGATGACGGAAAACGAACTCTCCAAGTTAACCGATGCTACCATTCAACAATAAATGAAACGACTTGATGGCTACACAATTTTGATTGTTGACGATGATCCCGATATTCTTGAGTCGTTTGACCTTGCAATGCGCGCTGAGGGTGCAGAGACTGTCCTTGCTGAAGATGGAACTGAAGCAGTTTCAGTTGCACTATCAAGCGAACCCGACGCAGTAATTTTAGACATGATGCTACCTAAGAGGTCCGGCTTCCTCGTGCTTGAAGAAATTCTAAGCATGGATCCTGCGCCGATTGTTGTGATGGTGACAGCAAATGAGGGCAAACGTCACATGGCGTATGCGAAAACACTAGGGGTTGCGGCATACCTCATCAAACCGGTTGGACTCGACAAACTCATTAATACGGTATCCTGCCTTCTTCAGGAAGAAGAAGATGTATGAGTAAACAATTTGTCATTCAGTCACGAACTGCTGAGCAAGATGGTCAACTGGTACCTCTGGGAACGCGTTCTGAAATTGTAGGTTCACTCTCAAAATTTAATACTATGGCAGAGGTAGAGGGTGGGGATACGCTTTGGGGTCCTGGAATTAAAATTGAACTCCCACCGGGCGAAGATCCAATTAATCAAATGCTTCTTTACATCGTCGAAGAGGAAATTGCCTGGCATGTGATACTTCGTCTAGCAAAGCAATTTGACTGGTCAGTTATGGATATTGAAACCGGTAGAGAGCTACAACCCTAATTAAACTCTTGTCAGGGAATCGAGGGAAACTAACACTTCATCCATCGGTGCATCAAATCGTTCTGGACCGTGGTTGAAGCAAACAGTTTGTACGCCCTGAGCCGCAATCGCTGTCATATACATCGATGCTGCGTTAGTTGGAAGTCCCACGACACGTACGTTTTCTCCATCTTCAATAATCGATTTTGCAGCTTGTAGCGCATGCTCAGATTCGGTGAATACCATTGCGGTTGGGACATCGTCCTCGAACATTATCCACGGAACTGGACAAGATTTTCTACCGCACTGCACAAAATAAAGCGCGGGCATTGCATTGATGAAAGCCCATACTCGTTGCCTTGCTTGACTTGTGCCGTTTTGTGAGAAGTGTTGTACCGCTTGGTTAAGTGTTTGTTTATTAATATGTACCATTAAAGCGCTCCAGCTTTCGTTGTTGTATTTGCCTTCCAAGGCAAACCCCCCTACGGGCCAAAAACTTAAGGAGTGAGGATCGAGGGTCTAAGAGAGAGAATCCTAAATCTGCCCAATGCTCACTCCACAAGCAGGTGGCGATGTACATATAACCCCTACGTAGGTAAACTCCTTTCGGTTCTCGGACCTTTTTTTAAAGGGGAATTTGACTCTATCCGCTTGGGGGGCACTCTTCGCCTGTCCAGTCGCAATAAACGACCCACGGGATTGTAATTCTGCTGAATTAATTCCTCGGAGGAATTGTTTTGGCTCATATGGGCATTTTTTGGGGTTGTCGCTACAAGCTTGGAGTAATAGTCGGAACGCAGGAGAGGAGCTCTTGGGTATATGGATGCGTTGGTCTCTGGAGAACGTCAGCCGTGGCACCCTTTTCGACGATAGTGCCTCGTTGCATTACACAAACATTGTCAGCAATTGAAGCAACGAGATGAAGGTCGTGTGAAATGAAAAGCATACTCATGCCACGCCGTTCTTTTGCCTCATAAAGAAGCTCAATTATTTGTCTCGATGTTGTTGCATCAAGTGCTGTTGTTGGTTCATCAGCAATC
>Ga0066376_10001496_pt1 | contig 22672 bp, 24 predicted proteins | sample Knorr_S15_td_Bot_FD_77009 | JGI IMG/M metagenome (GOLD analysis project Ga0066376, IMG submission 77009) | Marine microbial communities from Southern Atlantic Ocean transect - Knorr_S15_td_Bottom_ad_5009_LV_A | ecosystem: Environmental > Aquatic > Marine > Oceanic | place: Southern Atlantic...
GGCAGCACAGGCCGACGCATCGTCAAGTACGTTCGCCAGTAGTTTTGAATGACCTGCGGGCCACGCTTATTGCAGAAAATGGTTTCTGTGGCGAAGCGGGTCACGCATATCGAGCGATTGGCAATTCAGGGTCTTTTTAAATGACCGGCGGACCACTCTTGTGACTGGAAGTGGATTTTATGGAATGGTTGGCAGTTCAAGGTCTAAGTGAGAAATAGGCACCTGAATCCCTTTCTAAGTATGTAGATCAAAATTCGAGGAGACTGTAATGGCAACACTAGCCGATATCGTTGAGTCAGCGGAACCCACTCAGGTGGCGTCAGGATTCGTGTTTACCGAGGGTCCTCTGTGGCATTCCGACGGCACGCTGACCTTTGTGGATATCCGCCGCAGCCAGATCCTACGGCTGCGCGCCGACGGCAAGACGCAGATCATCAGGGAGAACAGCGGCGACTCCAACGGCATGACCTTCGACAAACAAGGACGCGTCATTATTTGCGAGATGGTCAATCGCCGGATCACGCGCATGGACCCCAACAACGTTTTCACCGTCGTCGCCGACAAGGTGAACGGCAAGCGCCTGAACCGCCCCAATGACGTTATCGGAAAGTCCGACGGCAGCCTGTATTTCACCAACCCTGGCCGAGAACGCCTGGAGCCAGCAGACGTTGAGCTGGAATTCAATAACGTTCTTCGTGTGAAGCCCGACGGCACCGTGGACGTCATCATAGAAAAGTTCGACTACCCCAACGGACTGGCCTTCTCACCCGATGAGAAGATTCTTTACGTTGCCAACACACGACCGGAAAAGTACATCATGGCGTACGACGTAAACGCGGACGGCACGGTAAGCAACGGCAGGCACTTCGCCGACATGTCCTCTGAAGAGGCTGGTGTGCCAGACGGCATGAAGGTTGACGCAGAGGGACGAGTCTACTGCACCGGCCCGGGCGGCTGCTGGGTCTTCGAGACCTCCGGTGAGCTTATCGGAATTATCAAGCTGCCTGAGTACCCGGCCAACTGCGGCTGGGGCGGCCCCGATAACAAGACCATGTACTTCACCGCCAACACTTCGGTGTTCAGCATGCGCATGAAGACGGCAGGCACTAAGATTCCCAGGGCGTAACAGCTCTTCCGACACGTACGTAATCAGCCACCGAAGCTGACTTGCTTCGGTGGCTGATCTTTCTCTTTCTCTCTCAAGGCGAAGTGATGCTTTTCGAAATGCAGGCCCAACTACAGGCATACATCGATACCAACCTCACCGATCTGGTCGATAGCTCCGTGAGCGACCTGACATCGATCAGCGCTGGCTGGGAGAGCGACGTCTACTCTTTTGTGCTAGAGCATGGCGTGCTAGAGCATGGCAGATCAGCTTCCCGCAAGACGCTCAATCAAATACTGCGTATCTATCCCGGCGACGACGCTTACGAGAAATCGGCCCGCGAGTTCGAGGGCATGCGCAAGCTCTACCAGGCGGGATATCCCGTGCCCGAAGTGATGAGTCTGGAACGGGACGAATCGCCATTCAAGAAACCTTTCGTCATCATGGAGCGCATCGAGGGCCAGACCATGGGGGCTCTGATGGCAAACAGTGAGCAGGCTAGCAGAGAAGACTACATACGCAGCCTTTCCGGCCTGATGTCGCGATTGCACTCCATGGACTGGCAAGCGCACACTGACCTCACGATGGATTACGGCGACCCATATTCTCTGATCGACCAGATGCTGAAGATGTATCAGGACTATCTGGAGCACTTCCCCGTATCCGGCTTTCAGGAGCTCCTCGACTGGTTGGATACCCGCCGTGACCTCGTTCCATGCAACCGCCCGTCGGTGGTTCACATGGACCTCCACTCCGAAAACATACTCGTCCAGCCAGACGGCAAGTCCATAGTTATCGACTGGACCCAGGTCGGCGTTTCGGACCCTCGGATGGACCTGGCCTGGACGATGAACCTCATGAGCACACAGGACGATTCCCAATGGCGGGACTTCATTCTGGCAGCATATGAGGAAGAGATGGGAGACGCCGTAGAAGAGATCGAATACTTCGAGGTACTGGCCGCGGTGAAAAGACTGGCCAGCGTATTCGTGTCCATTGAATACGGGCCCGCCGTCTTGGGCATGCGACCCGACGCCGTAGAAGCCATGAAGGGCAATGCGCCTGCGCTCACAACAGTGCATGAGCTTCTGGTAGCGCGCACAGGGCTGCCGATGCCAGGGATCGCGGAGAAGCTCGCAGCCATGCATTAAGCCCTTCCCTGTTCTACCGATAATTCCCACACTGAGTCTTCCTGATTGAGTACAATCAGCTAGCCCATATTTCAGGCAATCGCTTATCCCAGGCCTGCCACGAGGATTAATGAGCCTTAACCCTACCCTGCTATTGCGAGCCGCCTTGCGTGCGCCTGCCATGCGCATTCGCGACTTTCGATTCCTTTTCGCCTCCGCAATGTTCGACGCCGTCGGATTCACGGGCGAGATGGTGCTCCTAGGCTGGCTGATGTTGGACATGACCGACTCACCGTTCATGGTGGGCGTGGCATTGAGCCTGAAGTCAGCTCCATTCTTCTTTCTGGGCATCCTGGCTGGGGCCATTGCTGACAGGTTTAGCAGGCGCGACCTCATGCGCATGTTAAATCTTGGAATGGTCGTGATCACCTCATCGGTTGCAGCTTTACTCCTCGCTGACAAGCTAGAGGTATGGCACCTGCTGCTGTCTACAATGCTCACAGGGAGCCTGGCTGCGCTTTACCAGGCATCACGCCAGAGCTTCGCCTTCGACGTGGTAGGTGAAGGAAACTTGCTGAGCGGTCTGGCTTTTGTCAGCCTGGGAATGCGATTTGGAGGGCTCGTTGGCTCGTTGGCTGTTGGTTTCCTTATCGCCGACGTGAGCGCTGGTGCGGCGTACATGCTGCTGGGGGTCGGATACTTGGGATCAGCAGTGTTCTTGACGTTCATTCGCTCCCGAGGGCAAGCCGCACCTTCGGCCCGTCAGCCTGTGCTCAGCGGCCTGAAAGAGTTTGGCGTAGAGCTTCGCCACAACAGGTCTTTGTTAGTGCTAATCCTGGTGACTTCCGGCACGGAGGTGTTGGGATTTGCGACGGCCACCGCCCTCCCAAGTCTAGCCAGAGATGTTCTTCACGTCGATGCAGACGGGCTGGGCATTCTAAATGCCATTAGATCAACAGGCGCTATGATCGCCATCCTGCTGATAGCTCCCCTCGGAGAGATCAGCCGCAAGGGCTTGATGCTCCTACTGTCCATGATCGTTTTTGGTGCTGCCATCATTATGCTGGGATTATCACCTACCTTCGCATTCGCCCTGTTCGCCATCGCGATCATAGGCGGGATGATGTCCCTGAGCGACCTTTTTTCGCAGAGCTTGATGCAGGGCGTGGTCAGAAACGAGCAGAGGGGCCGGGCCATGGGGGCGTGGGTGGTCAGCGTTGGCACAGCTCCCGTAGGCAATCTGCAAGTGGGGTTCCTGGCGGCGACGTTCAGCGTAACAGTGGCTCTGGTCTTTAATGGCGCTGCGCTCGCCTTAATAGGCGTCGCTATCCTGCTGCTTAATACCAAGGTCCGGCGAATGTAGGAAGCGTTAACCTGTAACTGCCAGAGGCCATCGGTAGGTCGGACAATCCTTCGCGGATGACCGGTTGGGCTAGGACTGCTTCGCAGGCAGGGGCTCTAGGCTGTCATCCTCTGTTGCAGCTTTCGCCGCCGAACCAGAGCTGCCTCCCCGAATGAAGGACAGCACCATGCTCACGACCATTACCCCGGCCATGATCCTGTAGGCGACCCTTAGCCCGGATACGAAGGACTCTATAACGCCTTCGCTTCCTACCTCTGTCACCGCTGCGAGGCTTGGCTGAAATCCCATCGACGCCATCACCGCTGTAACGATAGCTGTTCCTATGGCAATGCCTGTGATGTTGCCAGCGTTGCGCACCAGGTTCACGAAGCTGGACATCACGCCGTATTTGCTCTCCTCGACAGCGCCCAGTATAGAAGCGTTGTTCGGGGGATAAAACGTTCCGTTGCCGCTCATCTGCATAATCAGAGCTACGACAATAAACGGCAGAGGAGTCGTCTGCGTAACGGTGGACAGGATCAGCAAGCCCGTCGTCGACATTATCAGCCCACCAACCGTAAATCTTCTCAAGCCGTATTTATCGGAAAGGCGACCGCTAATAGGTCCGGCCACGATCATGGCTATGGCGCTGGGAACTATTATCAGCCCGACCTGCTGCGGTGAGTATCCCTGGACTGCCTGCAAATAGAAAGGTATGAGAAACCTGACCGATGAGTTGGCAGCGAAGGACAAGAATTGCGCCGCCACAGCCATGGAAACGAACCTGGATTTGAATAGCTGCAGGTCCATGAGAGGTGCGGGAATGCGCTGCTCCCACCACACGAATAGCGCTATGAAAACGGCAACTAATACGATACCTATCATCACCGGCGGGTTGGTCCAGCCGACTCGTGGTCCGTTGGTCATTACCAGCAGGAAGGACAGCAGTATGCCGGAAGACAGCGCCGCGCCGGGCCAGTCGAAGCCGACCGAGCCACCGCCTCGCCTGGAAAATCTCTGGCCGTCCAAGACGATCATCACAGTGCTTATGGAGACAACGCTAAGGATTACAGACGTGTAGAAGATCCATCGCCAACCCAGCGCGCCAATGATCAGGCCACCCATGACCGGCCCCAGAATATTGCCGGCACCAACAACAGTAATCGAGGAGCCCAGTGCCTGCCCTCGTTCGTTGGCTGGAAAGGCCGTGACGGCCATGGCCATGCCAGTTCCCTGTGTCATGCTGCCGCCAATGCCCATCAGAATCTTAAAGAGGATAAGTATCCTGATATCTTGAGCGGTGCTGGCGAGAAGGCCGCCCACGATGAAAATACAAAATCCTGTAACGTACACACGCCGGCGACCGATGATGTCGGAGAGACGCCCCATGGGTAGCAGCAGAGCGCTGATAGTTAGTGAGTAGCCGACAAGCACCCATTGGGTTGTAGGTAGGTCTGTGCCAAAGTGAGCCGATATGGTGGGCAGCGCCACGATGAGGCTGCCGAAATCTGCGACTGAGGTAAATGTCCCTACGGCGATGGCAAGAAATGCCCACCACTTGTAGTGACGGCTTTGTGATAGGTCCAAGCGCGGAAATTGCATGAAGGTACTTCTCATTGTACGTCCGCACCGGTTGCCGCACAACAATGACCTAACTTCTAGAGGCCAACAACACCTGCATTCGATTGCGGGTTAGCCACGCCAGGACTGAATATATGACCACACGACCTGCACCTGTAGCAGACGTTGTAGTGAGGCCTTAGCTTTCCCAGCGGTATCACATCCTCCAGAGCGCAACGGGGACAGCCGATTGGCGGCGATTGACGCCCAGCATTGACTGCAATTGCCTGAACCTGTTTCTCCAGGACGTTAGGCAAGCCTGTTTCTGTGACCGCGACGGGAGGCCTGAAGCCACACTAAATGCAGAAAACATCTTCCTTATAGCTCGCGTCTACGTCCCCGCCACACCGGGGGCAACCCTTAAAGAGAATCAAAAAATCACCACCGCTGAGACGTTTGACGATCATTATTATACTTATATCAGAACATATGTGTCAATACAGATTTGACGCGTACTGCGTCTGCTATTAAAGTATTTGCACACGTTACAGTCGCATGAGATTCAGGGACGGATCATGAACAGCATCGAACGTCCATACGCCACTCTGGCAGACGCAGTACGCCAGGCCCGTACGGGCAAAGGCATGAGTCAACGACGCCTGTCTGAATTGCTTGGCAAGAGCCAGGGCTACCTAGGGCACCTGGAAAGCGGTCGTTTTAGGCCCACAGTGGATACGGTCAAGGAGCTTTCGGCGGCACTGGACTTACCATACGGCCGATTGGCTATGGCAGCCGAATATATATCTGCTGAAGAATTCGAAAACCCTTTGGACGACCGGCAGTTGGCCAGGCTTAATGAGGTCCAGGACTTAACGGATGCCGAATGGGATTCGGCAAAGGATTTCATGAGATACATCCGCAGTAGAAGAGGGTCCTCGGACTAGGCCTGTTGGTCAGTCACCCTTCGTACTAACAGGTACTTCTCATCGGGTATTCCCAACGATTTGGCTGAGTAGCTTCTGCCCTCAGAACCTCCTATCAGGTACGCTGCGAACTCCTCGGCTTGCCACTCGTCTCTGGGCCGGCTGACCCACTGCCACGGTTGCAACTCAAATGTGGAGCCCACATGGATGACGTGATGACCGACGGCGTGCGCTACCAGCCACCGAAACCACGGCCTGGAAAGTCCCGGACGCAGTCCAATGGTCCCGCCCACAATCATCTCGCTTAGCCGCCCTTTGAATGGAAACAGCACAACCTCCAGCTGCAGCTCCGAAACGAGGCGTCGTAGGTCGACGGGAACGCTGAGTTGGTGAGTGTGCCACACATCTATTGCTCTGCTTTTGCCGTGCAACTCATATCCATATAATAGAACATGCGTTCCATATTATGGGAGACCGTATCGGCGTGTCAACAACATACCAACGCTTCCCTGCTGGGGATTGAGGCCGTCCTCAGGTCCTACTACGAGTGCTGGTTGCCGCCTCTAACAAACTCCTCGAATTTTCCGGACCTCCCGGCGCCGAAGATGTACGTCGTCACATAGCTGCGGAAAGGAGACCACCGTTCGGAGTATTCAGAGGCCTCTTTGGATGACATGGGTTTAGGCGCGTCTGCACTGGGATCTACCAGCATTCCCATCATCCGCTCCATGGCCAGATCGCCATGGGGAAAGCCATCGGGATAGCCCAGCGCCCGGATAAGCAGCCACTGCGCGGTCCACGGACCAATGCCGCGAATTTTCGTTAACGACTTGACCACATCGTCGGCAGGCTGATCACGAAAAGACTCCAGATCCAGCTCACCCGACACAATCTGCTTGGAAATATCCGATATGTACTCGGCCTTCCTCTGGCTGAACTTTATCGAACGAAGGGCCTCAACACCGGCGTCTGCCAGGCTCTGCGGCGAAGGGAACGCCCGATAAAGCTCACCATCGACCTCCAGACTTTCTCCGTAGGTCTCAGCGATAAGGTTTCGCAGCATGCGGGCGACATGAGTGCTAATCTGCTGTCCCAGTATCGCCAGCACCAGCGCCTCATATGCAGTGGAGGTGTGAGCGATGTGAAGTCCGTGCATGCCTTTCACCACCGGCGGCAGGTGCGGGTCGGCATTAGCCATCTCATAGAAAGGCGCAAGGTCATCATCGGTGCCCAGCAGCCAGGCCAGACTCTTACGCGCCTCAACGATCATCTCCTCATCGAGGTTGTCTGACCGGACCTCCGCTTCCAGCATCGGCGCGTCGATGGTACCGGTCGACCACACTGAGAGCAGCGCCAGACCACTCTTCAGCGTCTGTATACGCCTGTAGACGCCTTCCTCAAATACGTCCGTACCGTAACGGCCACGAAAGTAGGTCAGATAACCCGCAGTCAGGTCGAAGTCAAAAGGAGGCACCGGCTCTATGGAGAAGGAAGCGCGCTTCATCATTCTTTACTCTCACAGCAGCTAACTATCAGATTGTTCAGCAGATGATGTATGGTGTGGCGGCTTTTTTAAAAGATTTAGTTGGGGGCGCTGGTTAGGAGGAAACCGCCGTCCACAGGCATCACGATACCGGTGACAAATCTGGCCTGGTCGCTGGCCAGGAAAAGCGCCGCCCATCCGATGTCCCAGCTCTCGCCCTCTATAGGCAAGGGCGTCGAGTTACGGCGAATCTCACGGGCGTCAGCACCGCCTTCAGCTAATCGAGGCGTCCACATCAGCCCTGGCATGATGCAGTTAACCCTGATGTTGTCCTTGGCGTGGTCCATGGCCATGGCGCTGGTCAGCCCTACCACTGCCGCCTTGTTGACCGTGTAGGGTGCGGCGGAGTTCCCAGCCTTGGGCCTTAGCGCGGTAACAGATGACACATTGATGATGGAGCCACCTCCACCGGCTATCATCTGAGGAACGGCGTAACGGCTCATGTTCACCATGCTCATCAGGTTAAGGGAAATGCTGCGCTCCCAGGCCTCTTCCGTGGCCTCGACAACACTGCCTCTACCGCCACCGCCTACGTTATTGTGCAGTATATCCAGGCCACCAAAGGTTGCGACGGCCAGCTCTATGGCGCGCTTGCAATCGTCGGGACTGGTCACGTCGGCGACGGTGCTTATGGCGACGCCACCTTCTTCTTCGATGGTCGCTCTTGTGGCGTCAGCCCACTCAAGCACGGCGTCTACCAGCAGTACCCGTGCGCCTTCCCGTGCAAAGACGATAGCCGCCGCGGCCCCGTTTCCCACGCCGCTGCCGCCATAAGTGCCAGCGCCGCTTACAATAGCCACCTTGCCTTCAAGCCTGAGGTTCGGCATCAGCTCTTGGGCTCCTCTTCTATTACATGCAAGTACATGAACGCGCCGGTGAATATAGTCGCATCCTCGCAGTGCCCGCCTACCATCTCTCCAGTTGGCCGGGCGGCAGAGACGTGAATATGTACACGCAGACCACCTTCCAGCAAGGGCTGTATATAGCCCTCCGCGCTCACCAGTTCCAGGTTCTCGTCGATGGTCTGGCGCTGGAATTCGGGAGAGCCTTCCACGTACTGGCAGAGGTTTCTCAACTTCAACTGACTGAAGCTGCCTATGCACGACATTATCGTAGCCTCGCGGATGCCTTCGGAAATGGCCAGGGCCTCCAGCGCTTCATTCAACGACTCTCCCGGCTGAAATCGGCGATACAAGATGCGCGACGACTTGGCTTCCCAGTGCTGAACCACTCTATGACCTCCCAAGACTTATTACTAAGTACTAATAACTAGTGACTATTGCCTCGTAAATCCCGCCTAAAACACAGCGATGGGATTGGCAGGAGAGCCGGTGCCACCAGGAACGAACAGAGGGTTGACGGTGAGCATGAACTCGTACCTGCCCTCCTCTGCACAAACCTTGGCCAGAGGCTCCAGAAGGGAATTGTCCACAAGAGCTACGCCATAGGCGGCTATGACCAGGTGAACGCCCCAGCCCAGACCGTACTCGTTGGGCGATGCGTCCATCATGTCCCAGACCAGTAAGGAGGCGTCGTTATCGCGGATGAAGGGCATGCACGATGAGTGAAGCCCTGCCCTTTCACCACCAGCAAGAGCCCAGATGCCGTCGTGGTCTCGTGCGAAGGCGTCACGACCGCTGTACACGACGATGGCGTCGCCCGGCTCCAGGGTAATGCCCTCTGCCTTGGCGATGTCCTCAAGCTCCCAGCCGTGCACTGGCTTATCCAGAGTCACATAAGGCTCGCCGCGATGCTTGGGCACGTCCAGCAGCACACCTCTGGTGAGAATGCCGTCGCTCCACTCGTCCACGGTGCCGTACTTGGCGCCGGAAAAGGTGAGATTGTCTTCAGGCTTCTTGCCGTCCCACATACCGTTCTCGTCCCACACGTGGCATAGCGCGTCTATGTGCGTTGAGGACGTGCCGTGGTACATGATGCCGTAGTAGTCCACTGCCGCGCCGGAGTTATTCGGCCTGTCCATCACCGTCAGGAACTGATGAGCCGGCCTGGGATTCTCGATGCTGGGCTCCACAGGAAAGGGCCTGCTCAGAGAAACTGTCCTGCCCTTTTTCACAAGTTGTGCGGCCTTCAGACGCTTGGCGTCATCTATGAGATTCATGGCCCCAGCGCCACCTTTGTCTCCCCAGCGCCCCCAGTTTCGTCGCTCCGTCAGGTAACCTTTGACCTCTTCCAGCGTCGGTACCCTTCGATCAGATGTTGCCATTTAATTTCCCCTTTGAGGTGATTTGAATTGCATGTTGAAGTACTAACGGAAGGCATTATACCCGCCTCCGCACGGAACGCAACCTGTTCTTGACGACGCAATAATGCGTTGCTACACTCGCATCTAACCCGGTCTTAAGAAGCTCGGGCGAAGTCAAAAATAACCTCGCATTTTCCCACAGCACATCTATAACAGGAGGAAACTTAAATGGCTGGATATCTATACATGGTGCAGATGGATGTTCCTACTAACTTGGAAGACGACTTCAACAGGATCTACGACACGCAGCACATACCGAGCATTCTCACGGTACCCGGCGTGAATTCGTGTACGCGATTCAAGCTAGAGTCTGGCGAAGATGGCGTGGCTGCCTACCTGGCCTTGTACGAAGTCGACTCGCCGGACGTGCCGCAAAGCCCCGCGTGGGTGGAGCAGTCCGACAAGGGCGACTGGAAGCCGATGATTCGACCCCATACCACTAACAGGTCTCACTCCCTGTTCAAGAAACTGGATTAATCTTCATGAAATTAGCAGTCGGCGGTGATATTTCCAGCCTGCCACTAAAAGGGCCTGTCATCAATTTCCTGGAAGGCCATGGACACGACGTCACGGACTTTGGCACGCACGAAGGCGTAGAGGTCGACTTTCCGGACATCACGCAAACGGTGTGCGATGAGATACGGTCCGGCAACATCGACAGGGCTGGGCTGGTTTGCGCCACCGGAGTCGGGGCCTGCATCGCCGCAAACAAGATCCCCGGCATTCGGGCGGCGCTGTGCCACGACGTCTACTTGGCCCATCAGTGTGTAGAGCATGACGACGTTAATGTGCTCTGCCTTGGCGCCCAGATCGTCGGCAACAAGCTGGTGGAGGAGATTTTGCTGGCTTTCGTAAACGCCACCTTCAGCACCGAGGAGCACTTCCGCCGTCGTGTGGCCAAGCTGGCCGACACGGAGAAGCGGGCAGCGTCCGAGTTTTCTGGCTAATGATCGTTTATAGGATAAAGTAGGGAGGCCATGCGAGAAGTCGAGCACGTGAACCGTGTAAACCTGGACCACACTTTGGGACCACACTTTGGAATCTTCGGTGCGGGCGGCAAATCGACCCTAGCAAGAGCCATAGCTCGAAAACTCGACCTCGCATATATAGAGATTGACGCCATTCAGCACTTGCCTGGCTGGCAGATGCGACCTAAAGACGAAGTCGAAACGATAATAAACCAGTGCATGGTTTCCAGTACAGGCGGATGGGTCACGGACCATAATTATCGATCTATTTTGGAAAGGGCCGAGTCCATCATTGTTCTGGAACTGCCTTTCAGGACGGTGTTTTGGAGGAGGCTGAAGCGTTCGCTGCATCGAGCCTGGACGCAGGAGTTGGTGTGCGGTGGCAATACAGAGACTTTCAAGCAACACCTCCTAACTCGCGAATCTGCCATCTTGGAGGCATGGGTTAGGAGGAAATCTTACGGGCGTATCTATGAGGCCCTATCTCCAGACATGCCTACTGAGGCCGACGTTTTCTACATTCGTACAACACGTCAGCTCAACCAATTTTATGAAGCGCACGGCCTATCTAGATCTCCCGATGAATCTTAGACCCACCAAACCGCAAGGAGTATCAACAACATGTGCAGAAGTATAAAAAAGCTGAGGAGACCTGAAGAGCCAGCCACTGAGGTAGAGGTCCACGAGGCGGCGTTGCAGTACGTACGCAAGATCAGCGGCTACCGTGTGCCGTCAAAGGCGAACGAGCAGTCCTTCAACGATGCGGTGAGCCAGATTGCCATTGCTTCCACACAACTGCTGGCCACACTTCGCACTGGAGCGCGGGCGTAGGCTATTAATTGCTTAGAGAAATCCTCGACGCTTAAGTCTTCGTAGGCTATGCGGTAACTTTGGCGGTGTAGTGAGGCATGACCTCGTTCGTAAACAGCTCGATTGACTGCATAGCGTGGTCATGCGATATGCTGCCCCACTGGAACGAGCAGACGAAGTAGTTCGCGCCCGTAGCCAGGTACTCTTCCATGTAAGCACGCACCGAAGCAGGCGATCCAGCCAGAGCTACGCCACCAAGTCGCGTTGGATCTGCCGTCTTCTGCTGGTCGAAGCGCTCAAGCTCGGCCTCAATGTCCCGGCGCATCTCCCGTTGAGGCAGCCCAACCGGTCGCTGACCAGAAAAGCCAAACGAGCCATCCTTGGTATCCTGCGAGAAGTTATCCATGCCCCTCTTCTCAGCCTCAATGCGGCGCGGCGCGGCCAGGTTCCAGCGATAGGCCTCCCACGCCGGCGTTGCAATGCGAATGGCCTCTTCGTCGGTCTCCGCCACAACCATGTGGACTACCAGCCCAATCTTGGGCTCGGTACCCTGGGCCGTAAGAGCGCCCTTGCCGTGCTCCTGCTCCCAGACCTCGTGGTAGCGTTTTACCTGGGTATTCAGCGTATCGATGTTGCCCACAATCACCGTGTTCATGCCCTCAACAGCGGCGGTCTCCGCGTTGCGCATGTACCACATCGGAGGGTATGGCCTTTGCATCGGGTGAAGCCGCATCGGCAGATCGTCGAAGCTGTGGAACTCACCCTGGTAGTCCAGAACGTCGTTGCTCATGCCCTGCCGAATGATGGCCAAGGTCTCCTGATAGCGTGCAAAGTTTATGTCTGAGTCAGCCTCCTGTCCCCAGAAGAATGCCTCCATCACGCCGCCGCGACCCACACCGATCTCCATTCGGCCACCGCTGAGGTTGTCCAGCATGCTGATCTCTTCGATGAGCCGCAAGGGATGATGCAACGGCAACACGTAAACACAAGGCCCGAAGCGCAGGTTCTTGGTGCGCTGGGATACCGCTGCCAAAAACACGTTCTGCGATGGTGCCAGGCTGTGAATGGCAGGAGTGTGATGCTCTGCCAGGTGATAGGCGTAGAAGCCGGCCTTATCCAGCCGCTCAATCTGCTCCAGACGCATCTCATAAGAGCGCTGCAACGGCATGTCCTGCTGGGGCTCTATGTGGTCAAATACACCAAACTGCAAAGCAAATCCTTTTTTTGAATAATAGGCAGATCTCTAATGCCTGAAGAAACAATTAATAAAGGCATGGCCTGATTTACACCATCAAGCGTTTGGCTTACAGGCAACCATTCCAATATAAAATTCTAGTCGAGGTCTCCGCTGTATGCTCGGTACGCCATACTGGTAATCAGGCCGACGCGGTCTACATTAGCGAAGTGCGAGAACTTGCTGATGTCCACCTGCTTGGCCGTGTCTTCTATAGACAGGCCAGCGTCGTAGCCTTTGCGAATCTCGGAGTTAAGCAGGCCAAGAAGCTCAACCGATTCGTTATACTCAGCTCTGCCACCCACCGGACCGTGGCCAGGAACGATTGTATCCGCATCTACCTTGCTTACCTCGTCCATTACGGAAAGCCACTTGGTAATGTGGCCATCCGGGAAAGCAGGAAGGGTCTTGTGCACCGCCAGGTCGCCCACGAACAGGACCTTGTCTCCTGGCAGGTACAGCAGTATGTCACTTCCCGTGTGGGCTCGACCGTGATAGGAGAGCCTCAGCTCCCGGTCGCCCAACCACAGAGACATCTCGTGACTGAAGGTTACGTCCGGGCGTGTCATTACGATCTGGTCTAGCTCCGGCCTCAAGGCTTCACGAGCGTAATAGCGATTGAAGTTGTGGTCCCAGTCCCGCACAAAGTGGGCGCGGCAGTTGTCGTGCCCCACGATTGGGGACGGAAGGAAGTACTGGTTGCCGTAGACGTGGTCGCCGTGAAAGTGGGTGTTGATGACGTAGCGAATAGGCTTGGAGGTTACATTGCGTACCGTAGTGAGAAGATTGCCCGCCAATGATGGAGTCATCAACGTGTCAATAAGGATGACGCCTTCGTCGCCTACGATGAATCCTGAATTGGTTGCGCAATTTTCCTTTATGACGGCGTAGACGTTCTCCGCCACCTCTATAACGCCTGATTTATATGATGATGTGGTCAATTAACGTCTCCGTGAATAATCCGATTTAGAAATTTATTTGGAACTGGCTATAGCTGCACGTCTACATCTTTTAAATCAGGTGAAATCGCAATGTGCGCGTCCGAAACTTCCTGCACCTGCTCAGGAGTGTAGCCCGGTGCTATCTCCCGCATGAGGAATCCCTCTGATGTGATATCAAAAAGCCCCAAGTTAGTCATTAGAGTCGTCACGACGCCTATCGCTGTGGCAGGAAGACTAAGCTCCTTTAGCAGCCGGGGCTTGCCGTCTCGCGTGGTGTGCTCCATTGCGATGAAGACGCGCTGGGCTCCCATGGCAAGGTCCATGGCCCCGCCAATGCCGCCGCCCTTGCGACCGCTGGTACGCCAGTTAGCAAAGTCTCCCTTTTCTGAGACCTCATAACTGCCCATGATGGATACGTCGATGTAGCCCGCCCTGATAATGGCAAAGGCGTCTGCGTGATGCACTATCGACGCACCAGGATTGATGTCCACGTACTGGCCGCCAGCGTTAACGAGGTACAGGTTCTCCTCGCCCTCCGGAAGCATCGAGCCGTATCCGATCACTCCGTTTTCGGAGTGGAACAGAACGTCCTTGGCATAATTTGAAATCATCGTGGGAATGCCTATACCCAGGTTAACCAGCCATCCGCTTTCGAACTCATCTGCAAGTCGCGCAGCCATATGTTGTCTTGTTAAAGGCTTCTGTTCCACCAAATCGCTTACCTATCCATCTTAATATTTGCCAGAAGTCGGCCGGAAACGGCCCTAACGGCGGTTTATCTTGTCCCAGATTCCGTCCTTTGGAATCCTGACGATCCTATCAACGAACACCCCAGAAAGATGTACATTGTCTGGATCGATTTCCCCAGGCTTGAGTATCTCCTCCTCCACCTCGACAATGGTCATCTTCGCGGCCATGCCCATGATGGGGTTGAAGTTCCTCTGGGAAAGCTTGAATTGCAGGTTGCCGAACTCGTCAGCGCGCAGGGCTCTCACGAAGGCGTAATCGGCAGGAATCGGATATTCCAGCAGATACTCTTTGCCGTCAATGATCCTGCTCTCTTTGCCCTCTGCCATCTCGGTGCCGACGCCCGTCCGCGTGTAGAAGGCCCCGATACCTGAGCCGGCTGCTCGAATTCGCTCGGCCAGCGTACCCTGGGGCACTAGCTCTGCGTCGATCTCACCCGACTGGTACATCTCGTCGAATACGGTGACGTTGGACGGGTGAGGTGATGCCGTAAAGGCCATTATCATCTTCTTGAACTGATGCGCGTTTATAAGGGTCGCGACATCCACCTGGTCATCACGTCCGCCCGAGCCATTGGAAACACCGGTAAGGCCCTTTGCGCCCTGGCTCAGTAAGGCCGCCATGAGGTTTCTTGGATGGCCCACGCCAGCGAATCCCGGAAACATGATTGTAGATCCGTCGGGGATATCTGCGACGGCCTCATCAAAGGTCTGAAATACTTTGTTTTTCAATGCCACACTCCTAAGAACGAAGTCGATTATAGATGGGCGAAAATAGGTCGTCAACTACACCTTAGTCAAGGGCGATTGACCCCCTATATAGGCGTTGGTACACTCCCCTTAAAACTAAAACTGGTTTCGGATAGCGAATACAGGAGACATTGCTTAATGACGTGCGCAAACTGCGAACGAGACAACCGGCCCGAGGCTAGTTTCTGCGACGGCTGCGGACGAAGACTTGCGGGGACTAATGGAAGCGTTCCAGAGGGCATCAAAGGTCCGCTGGACGGAATTCGCGTTATGGACTGGACGATGTGGCAGTTCGGACCCGTCTCCACGATGATGCTGGCTGACATGGGTGCGGAGGTTATCAAGATCGAGTCGTTGGACGGCGACCACGCCCGGCAGTTCCATCGAGTAAGCGGCGCTGCCACGATCCTACCCGGCGGGCTCAACGCCTATTTCGAGTCCCTAAACAGACAAAAGACAAGTATCGCCCTTGACCTGAAGAACCCCAAGGGCACAGAGATCATGTACCAGCTGGCCAGGAAATCTGACGTGTTAATCCAGAACTTCCGGCAGGGCGTGGCCGAGCGGCTCAACCTGGGCTACGAAGATATTCATAAGCAGAACCCCATGCTGGTGTACGGCTCCGCTACTGGGTTTGGTCCCAAAGGCCCTGATTCCGGTAAGCCGGCGTTCGCATATACCGGAGAAGCAAGGTCAGGTTCGCTCTGGTGGGCAGGTCCCAACGACGGCAAGCCCTACAACCTGCAAAGCGTGGCGGACCAGATCGCTGGAATCATCCTGTCATACGGAGTCTTGGGTGGCCTGATATCCCGAGACAAGCTGGGGTTCGGCCAGAAGGTTGACGTTTCTCACCTGGGAAGCCTCATGTGGCTGGGCGGCAATCGCAACGGCATAGCACTGCTCAGCGGCAATACGCCGCAAAGGCAAGACAGGACTCAGGCCCGAAACGTACTCTGGAACGCCTATCAGTGCAAAGACGACCTGTGGATCGCCTTCTCCATGAACCAAAGCGACCGCTACTGGCCGGATTTCTGCAAGGCCATTGAACGACCGGACTTCCTCGAGAATGAAAAATTCAACGAAATGAACGCCCGCGCTGATAATAGGGAAGAGCTTATCAAGATTCTCGACGATATTTTCGTAACCAAGGACAGAGGGGTCTGGCAGAACATAATGAACGAGACCGGCGGCATCATATGGGCACCGGTACAAGACATATGGGACCTGCCGGACGACCCACAGGTGAAGCTAAACAACTACATCGTCGACTTTGATCACGACGTGCTGGGGAAGGTTAAGTACCTGCAGACCCCGGTGGGCTACAGCGACACTCCGCTCTCCACCCGCAAGTCGGCCCCGCAACACGGCGAGGACACAGAGAACATCCTCATAGATATGCTGGGCTACACATGGGACGACATTGCAACCCTTCAAGACGAAGGCGTCATCCTGTAGATTGCTTTAAGGCAGCACCGCAGCGGCGTTTTGGGCCAGTGAGTTCGATCGCAGCAGAACGTCGCTAGCGTGCTGGATGGCTTCCATCAGGGGTGCGGGGTACACACCGACCAACACGATACTTACCAGAAGCACCGCCAGCACTATAGTCGTCATCTTGGGAACGAAGATAGGCGTGGGGTCTTCGGGTGTCTCTATGTACATCTGCCTAACTATCATCAGGTAATAGTAGAGTGAAATTAGGCTTGCGACCGCAGCCAGACCAGCGAGCCATAACATGCCACTGGCAGCAACGGCATTGAAGAGGTAGAACTTGCTGGCGAATCCTGCGAATATCGGCAGCCCAGCCAGCGAGAACATGGACACTGCCATGACCAGCCCAACCAGCGGCGCCCTCCGAGCAATTCCAGCCATTCCGGCCATATCCTCCCGCCCAGTCGCGTTATAGATCGCAGCCAGGCACAGGAACGCAGCCAGGTTCGTAATAGCATACGCCACCAGATGCAGCATGATGCCGTTGGTAACCAGATGCGACAGCTCGATTGATATCACGCCACCGTCTTTGACCACAACAATTGCAGCAATCCCCATGACCAGGTACCCCACCTGCCCAACACTGGAGTATGCCAGAAGCCTCTTCATGTTGGTCTGCACCAGCGCCACAAGGTTGCCCACGAACATGGTGGCCACAGCCATAATTACCAGCAGAAGCTGCCAGTCGCCGGCCACAGGCAGAAATGCTTCCGTGAACAGCCTCAGGATCAGCGCGATTGCGGCAGCCTTCGATCCCACCGCGAGGTACGCCGTTATAGGGATGGGCGCGCCCTCATAGGCGTCCGGTGCCCACATGTGGAACGGCACAGCGGCTATCTTGAACCCAAGTCCGGCGATTATCAGGACAACGCCCAACATCAGTCCTGGGCTCAAGTCTCCAGCGCTGGCTAACGCAGCACCGATCTCGTCGAAGCGCGTGGTACCTAGCAGTCCGTATATCTGGCTAATTCCATATAACAACAAGGCCGAGGAGAAGGCGCCCAGCAGAATGTACTTCGCGCCACCCTCATTAGACTTGGCGTTGTAACGGTCGTAAGCGACCAGAACGTACAGCCCAAAGCTAAGCAGCTCCAGCGATATGTACGCCGTCAGTAGCTCTCCGGAGGCTGCCATCAGCATCATGGCGGCCACAGTGAGCAGCAGTATGCCGTAAAACTCGCCTGGGTACTCCAGATTGCGCTTTACGTAGTCGTGGGAGATCAGAACGATGAAGCCGCCCAACACCAGGAAAAATGCCTTGAAAAAGAGAGCGTAGCCGTCTATTCGCAGCAGTCCACCGTATAGCACCTCATCCGTGTCCCACAGGTAGATCAGCGAGAAAGCAAGAATCGCTACCAGTCCAACAACCGACACGGCAGGGAGCAGGCTCTTGCGTTCCCGTCCTGTAAACAGGTCGAGCGTCAGCACCAGGAAGGCTAGTCCTGTGACCAGAAATTCGGGCATTAGCAGTAAGAAGTTATTGCTCATCTAATCTTTGTTTGCATCGCCTACGTTAATACGGCCATCAGTTCAAAAACGCCGGTATTTATAACTTTCAAGAACGGGAACGGGAAAAGGCCAACCAGAAGTACGAAACCTGCCAGCACCACTGCCCCCGCACCCTCTAACTTGCCCAGGTCTGTCTGGTCATCCCACTGCTCTGTAATCGGGCCAAAGAAGACCTTGGCCAACAGCCGCAGTATATAAACGGCTGTAATAGCTGCGCCAATCACGGCCAGCACGCCTAACAATGGATACGTCTGGAATAGCCCCATGAATATCAGCAACTCGGCCACGAACCCGCTGAGCCCTGGCAGTCCCAGGGATGTCAGTCCCGCAAAGGCGAACAACACCGCCGTGACGCCCATACGTTTAGCCAGGCCGTCCAGCACCATGATGTCGCGGGTGTGAGTACGCTGATACACCACGCCCACCACAGTGAAGAATAGGGCCGTCATAATACCGTGGGAGAACATCTGCAGCACGCCGCCGCTCAACCCTAACGGGTGCAGCGTGGCGATGCCCATAATTACATACCCCATATGGCTGACGCTGGAGTAGCCAATTACGTATTTCAGGTCGGTCTGCCCCATGGCAGATATGGCACCGTATATTACGTTAACGGCACCCAGGCCGATGAGCACAGGCATCCAGAACTGCGCACCCTCCGGCAGTATGAATATGGCAATTCGAATAATTCCAAAGGCGCCCAGCTTCATCAAGACGCCAGCATGCACCATACTGACAGCCGTCGGCGCGGCCACGTGACCGTCCGGTGACCAGGTATGGAAAGGCCAGAGTCCTGCCAATATGCCGAAGCCCAAGGCCAGGAACGGGAAGAAGATGATTTGGAAATTGCGAGAGTAATCGACGGCGGCCAGCGCTCGAATGTCGAAGGTGCCCAGTCCCGCTTCTACGAATATGGCCATCATACCGACCCAAATCAGCACGCTGCCTGCTACCAGGAACAGCATCAGCTTCATGGCCCCGTACTCTTTGGGACGCTTGAATTTCCCGAAGTCGCTGCTGCTGCCCCAAACGCCGATCAGCAGATACATGGGGAGGACCGATAGCTCGTAGAAGAAAAAGAAAAAGAACAGGTCCATCGAGGCGAATACGCCGAATACGCCGCCTAAAAGAAGGAAGTATAGGATGAAGAAGTCCTTGTTCCAGGACTTGATGTTCCATGAAACCAGCACACCAGTGAACATCACTACACCGGTCAAGAGAACCATCGGGGCGGCGATGCCATCTACGCCCAGGGTCAGTGAAATACCCAGATCGCCCATGGTCCACGGCCCGGGCAGTGCCAGCCAGTGCCAGGTGCGCTCAAACTGATATCCACCCGGATCCAGGTAATAGGCTATGAATACGTAGAACGTAAGCAGCATGACCACCAGGCCAAATGCCGTGGCAACCCACCGTATCTGGGAAGCACGTTCACTGGGAATGGCCATGATTAGCCCGGCCCCTAACATGGGCAGACCTATGATAATAATTAAGAGGTAGCTATCGAATAACTGCATCTAGGCCAGCACCAGCCACCAGACCACTGCCAGCGCGACGACGCCCAATCCCATGGCCATGCCGTAATTGTAGAACTTCCCTGTCTGCATGAACTTCAGCCCAACGCCTGTAAGTCGAGTTGCCAGCGCAGACCCATCTACAATTCGATCGTTGACGATAGCTCTATCGAAGAGTGCCACCACACGGCCAAAGGCCAAGATCACCCGGTCGATGAGCCACTGGTACATCTCATCCATGTAGTACTTGTTCACCAGCAGCTTATGGACTGCGGGGAATTTCTGAGCAATCGCCTGATGTGAAATGGTTCCCTTGTGATAGATAAGCCAGCCCAAGCCGACGCCAACTCCAGCCAAGGCCAGGGACACGACCGTCAGCCACACCTCAACGTGGAATGGGCCCTCATCGGCCAGGAAGTCGGCGAAGCCTGCATAGTCTGCCGTCCATCCTATGGCAAGGAAACCCACCGTTATTGAGAAAAAGGCCAGTAGTATCAGAGGGGACGTCATCAGCTTCGGTGACTCGTGAGCGTGCTCAGCCTCGTTGCTGCGTGGCGCTCCGGGAAAGACGATAAATACGACGCGGGCCATGTATAAGGCGCTAAGCACAACTCCAGCCAGAGTAAGTACCAGGAATACAAAGCTGCGATGATGCAGGACTGCCAGCAGCACCTCGTCCTTGCTGAAGAAACCACTTAGCGGAATGATACCCGCTAGAGACGCAGCGCCTATTACAAAGGTCAGTGTCGTTATGCGCATGTTGAGCCTGAGACCGCCCATCTTCCACACGTTGGTCTCGTTGTTCATGCTGTGCATGATGCTGCCCGCTCCCAAGAAGAGCATGGCTTTAGAGACACCATGCGCCACCAGATGAAAGATCGCCGCCGCCATGCCAAAGGCACCCAACGAGAGCATCATCAGACCAAGGTGACTTATTGTCGAATAGGCCAAGACCCTCTTGATGTCCGTCATGACCAGCGCCATGGTGCCAGCGAAGATGAAGGTGATCAGGCCAACTACGCTAATGGTCATCATTACTGACGGGACAAGCTCGAACATGGGCAGCATACGCGCTGTCAGATACACGCCCGCCACAACCATTGTTGCTGCGTGAATCAATGCACTTACAGGCGTAGGCCCCTCCATGGCGTCCGGTAGCCAGACGTGGAACGGGAACTGCGCCGACTTTCCCATGGCACCCATGAATATCAGCAGAGCAGAGGCCGTTATAGTGCCCATGCTTATTTCGCCAGCCTGAGCCATCTCGATTATCGTAGAAATTTCAAAGGTACCTGTTGCCTTAAACAGCAGGATTATCCCAATCAGCAGACCAACGTCGCCGATACGGGTGGTGATGAACGCCTTCTTGGCCGCCTCGGCCGCCGACTTGCGCTCCCACCAGAAGCCAATGAGGAGGTACGAACCAAGTCCGACTATCTCCCAGGCGAAATAAAGGAACAGCAGATTGTCTGCCAGCACCAGCGCCAGCATCGCCGCTGCGAAGAGGGCGTGGACTGCGAAATACCAGCCGTAGCGAGGATCGCCTCTCATGTACTCCAGGGAATAGACCTGAACTAGAAAGGCGACAAAGGTCACCAGTCCCAGCATGACCACCGACAGCTTGTCGACCATCACGCCCCAGGTGATATTGGTGTCGCCCACGGTTATCCAGTTGAAGGAATAGGCCTTGTGGTCCAGTCCGCTGCCCAACAGGTCGGCGAGAACGAACCAGAATATGGCGAACCCGGCGAGAATTGCCAGGATAGATACGAAGGCACCTCGCTTAGGCAGGTATCTACCCAAAAAGGCTACGACGACGAACGCCAAGGCACTCAGAGCCGGAATAAGCCACGCCAACTGCATCTAGTTCGTTACCCCACTATTTTGGGGGTTTTGTAGGGCCAAGGTCAAACCCTCATCCCAACCTTCTCCCTCTGATGGAGAAGGAGCGAGCTGCCTCGCGTGAGGACTGCGTGAGGACTAAGGTGAGGGTGTTCAATGGCGTTTGTAATCGAAGCGATTACGCCTACAATTTTAGTGGGCATCAATCGCATATCTACCATTTCATCATGTCTATCTCATCGACGTTGACCGTCGACTTGTTACGGTACAGTCGCAATATGATTGCCACAGCCAGGGCTAGCTCAGCGGCAGCAATGGTGATTACGAAAATAACCAGCACCTGACCTAGGGCCTTCTGCGCCTCGGTAAAGTCACCAAAGGCAGCGAAGCCGATCAGGTTGACGTTCACGGCGTTGAGCATCAACTCGATGGACATCAAGATGAGAACTGCGCTTCGCCTGGCGAGAACACCATAGGCACCTATGGCAAACAAGGCCGCGCCTAGAATCTGAAAGTGGGCTAGCTCGATCATTCTCGCCCTCCGGTAGTGCGCACCAACACGACTGCGCCAATTAGCGCCACCAGGAGCACCAGCGACGCAACCTCGAAAGGTATCGCCCACTGGGTGAACAGTTCGGTGCCCAGAGTTTTAAAGCTAACGCCCTCTCGCACGGCAGTGGTCACGGAGGTCCCGACTATGGAGACTGCGATTATCACGAAGAGGCCCAGAGCCACAAGGAATGCTATAGGCCACTGCTTGTTATCTGTGAGATTTTCGAAGTCCTCAATGCGGGTGAGCATCAGGGAGAACAGGATCACGATGATCACTGCGCCGCCGTAGATCAGGATCTGCACCAGGGCGAGGAATTCGGCGAAGGCCAGCAGGAATAGGCCAGCAACGCCCATGAGGGAGGCTAGCAACGCGAAGGCAGCATACACGATGTTGCGGCTCATGACCACACCAAGAGCGCCACCCAAGGTAAGCGCTCCTGCAACATAAAACA
>Ga0066376_10001497_pt1 | contig 22649 bp, 18 predicted proteins | sample Knorr_S15_td_Bot_FD_77009 | JGI IMG/M metagenome (GOLD analysis project Ga0066376, IMG submission 77009) | Marine microbial communities from Southern Atlantic Ocean transect - Knorr_S15_td_Bottom_ad_5009_LV_A | ecosystem: Environmental > Aquatic > Marine > Oceanic | place: Southern Atlantic...
GCATCGAAGCCCACCGCCCGCAAGGTGCCACCGACACCGTAGACGATGTGCCCGGTCGGTGAGTAGCGCGGATGACTGCCGCCTGTCAGCAGGAAGCTGACCGCGCCCGTCTCCAGGGACAGCACCGCCAAGCGCGAGCCCTCGTCGGAGCCTGACCAGGCCGTGAAGAGGACGCCCGAGCCGTTCGGCAAGACGTTCGGATAACGGTGGTCCGTCTCCTCCTGATCCGGGTCCACAGTCGTCAGAGGCTCTGGGTCACCGCCAACCGCCGGCACCCGCATCAGACCGCTCGGGCTCCCGAACACGATAGTGTCGTCCGGTCCCCACGTCACGCCTCGCGGGCTGTCGGGCACCACGATCGTCACGGCTGGGCCACCGAGCACGGAGACCTGCTTCAGGGCGCCGTCGGCGGCTCGAAACCCGACCGACTGTCCGTCCGGTGAGAAGAACGGGCGTCCGCCCCCTCCCCGCCACGAAGCGGCGTCGCGTCCAATTCACCGAGCTGGCGGACATAGAGCCGCCGGGTCCCAGATGCATCCTGCCAGGATGCATAGACAATGCGTGTCCCATCGGGCGAGATCGCCACCTCCGTACTATTGGTCAGCGTCCGCACCCGCCCGTCGGGTGGCGTCTGCACCACGAACTGGACGAGGGGGCGTGGCGCAGGCGGAACCGGGCGCGTCAGGACCCAGACGACGAGGCCGCCGCCGACGAGGGCCGCCAGCACCGTGACGGCGATGGCAGCAGGACGCTGCCAGACGAGCAGACTCGGCGTGACGACCGGTTCGACGGGTGCGCTGACCGTCGTCTCGAACGCACCCTTCATTGCCAGACGCACGTCGCCAATGTCGCGCACCCGCTCGGTTGGATCCTTGACGAGGCACTGGCGCACGACGGAACGGATGTGCGCGGGTACGTCGTGGCCAATGCTGGAGATGTCGGGGTCCTTGACGAGGACAGACGCCAGCATCTCCGACACATCACCGGTATCGAACAGCTTCTTTCCGGTGAACATCTCGAACAGCACTGCCCCGAACGCCCAGATGTCCGCCCGCTTGTCGACGGGGAGTCCCTTGGCTTGTTCCGGAGCCATGTAGGCCGCCGTCCCGATCACCATCCCCATCTGCGTGGCCGCCGCCGTCAGGGAGATGGTGGGAGACATCGATGCGCTGGCGTCGCCCGCATCCGGCTGAAACGCCTTCGCCAGCCCGAAGTCCAGCACCTTAACGACGCCGTCCTCCCGCACCTTGATGTTCGCGGGCTTGAGATCCCGATGGATCACCCCGGCCTCGTGCGCAGCCTCCAACGCCTCCGCGATCTGTTTCGCGATCGGCAGCGCTTCGTCCACGGGGATCGGACCCTGCGCGATGCGGTCAGCGAGGGTCGGCCCCTCCACCAACTCCAGCACGAGCGCCCGTGTCCCCTCAGCCTCCTCGATGCCGTGGATGGCGGCGATGTTCGGGTGGTTGAGGCTGGCGAGGATCTGGGCCTCCCGCTGGAACCGGGCGAGCCGGTCAGGATCGTCCGCGAAGGCGTCGGGCAAGATCTTCAGGGCGACCTGGCGGTTGAGCTGGGTGTCGGTGGCTTGCCAGACTTGGCCCATGCCGCCCTCACCAATGAGGGCGGAAACGTCATAGTGCCCGAGGCGGGCGCCAGCGGTCAGGGCCATGGTGGTGTGGGCAGCATTCTACCCGCACACGTGCTGTGGACGTGCACGGAGCCGCTGTATGCACAGAACATGGACGACGCTCCGGGCGTTAACGCGACTGCATACACACAGAGAGCGTGGATCGTGCCGGGACCTTGCACTCTCGAAACCGGCGGGACCAGAGTAGACCCGCCGGTTTCTGCGGGATCGCCGCGGACCTGACTTTACCCAGAATTATGGGGAAGGTTGGTCAGAATTCTGACGAAGCTGCACGAGGCTCCATGCTGTGAGCCCTGCGACGACAGGAGAAATGGCCACAGAGAGACCGACTCGGTTTTTGCAGGGGTGTCTCGACTGTGGGCTGCCTGTGCCGGCGAGCGGACGCAACGGCTACTGCTCCGATGTCTGCCGGCTCCGGCCTGCGAGGATGCCACAGGAGCGTCGTTTTGGCCCGGGTCTAGCGACTACCGGGGATTTCGTTGCAATCTCGTTGCAAGTTAAGAAGCGAAGGACCAACCGCGATCGCGATTGACCCCTGTATTTAGTGGTCGGGGCGCCCGGGTTCGAACCGGGGGCCTCCTGCTCCCAAAGCAGGCGCGCTACCAGGCTGCGCCACGCCCCGACGTAAGATGCCAACGGGAAGCGAGGCACCGGCTGTAGATCGCCGATGCCAACGGTCCGCGCTTCCGTCGCGGTTTCCCCGAGCGGTCGATTATCCCACAGACGGTATAATCCCGCCGTCATCAGGGTGTAGCGTGCCGCCGTGTGGCGCGCGACAGGTCGCCAGCATGGGCACTGATCACGATCAGGTCGGCTCAGAGTTGCAGACTCGTCTCCGTGTTCTTGTAACCCGGTGGGGGCTCGCAGTGGCGGGCTGGGTCCTGTACATCCTCTCCTACGGCGGGATTCACGCCTCGCTTGGTCCCCAGACCGCCCTCGCCGCGCTCGTCCCGGTTGTCGTGACCGCGTGGCGGGGCGCCGTGCCGGGGGTGGTGGCCGGGATCGCCGCCGTGCCGCTCACAGCGCTGCTCCATCTTACTCAGGGTGAGTCGTTGTGGCCGTCATGGAGCACCGCCCCCGCATTCCTGAGCGCCGGTGCGATCGTCATCGTCGGGTTTGTCGTCGGACGTGCGCGTGACCTGCAGTCGCGGGCCGACATGGAGATTGCCCAGCGCCGACGCGTCGAGGACGACCTGCGCGAACGCGAGGTGCGGCTGGCGGTCAACAGCGACATTGCTCGAGCGATGCGAGACGGAGAGCCGACGGACCGTATCATCCAGATCGTGGTCGACGGGCTTCATTCGCATTTCCCACACCTCCGCGCCGCCTACTCGGCCGTCGCCGTGGATGGCCGGATCACCGTGGCGCGTTCGGTGGGAGCGGCTGAGTTGCCCTCGCTTGGGTCGACATCGTTGCAGCTGCCGGCCCAGGCCATGGAGACACTCGCGGAGGTCGATCTGATCGCGATCGACGATACCGCCGCCGGCATCAAGAGCGGTGCCCTCTCGGCCGCCCTCGTGGCCGCTGGCGCTCAGGCGGTGCTCGACGCGCCGGTCCTACACTCGGCGTCCCTGGTCGGACTCCTCTCGCTCGACTCGGCCACCCCGCGCCAGTGGTCGGCGCACGAACGGACGACGGTTCGCGAGGCCGCCGACTTCCTGGCGGTGGCCCTGCGCGACGCCGAAGCCACCATCCGACTCGAAGACAGTGAGCGGCGGTTCCGGCGGTTGGCCGAGAGTAGCCAGGCGGTCATTGTCCTGGACCAGAAGGAGGGTGCCATCTATCTGAACCCGGAGTGCGCGCGGCTGACTGGCTATACGATCGACGAGCTGCGGCGGACCAGCCTCTGGGACATCATCCACCCCGACGATGCGCAGATGATTCGGGGCTACCGTCGCAAAGGCCTGCATGAGCAGGATGTGCCCATGGGCTGCGAAACACGCATCCTGACCAAATCGGGCGAGGTGCGGTGGCTCGATGTGCGGGCGTCGACCTTCGAGCTGGCCGGGAAGCCGACGATTCTCACCACGGGGTTGGATATCACCGAACGCAAGCTCTTGGAACAGGATCTGCGCGCAGGCGAGACGTACCTGCGCACGCTCATGGAGCACCTCCCGGACGGGATCGGCCTCATGGTCGACGAGCGGTGGGTCTATGTGAACCCCGGGTTGGCCCGGCTGGTCGGGTGTGCGACCCAGGATCTCGTCGGACGCAGTCCTCTGGAGACTTTCGTGCCAAGCGATCGGCCGCGGGCGCTGGCCCGTATCGAAGCCGTGGCCACCGGAGCGCCGGGTCCCCCCGTGGAGTATGAGTTGCTTCGACGAGATGGCACCGTGGTCCCGGTCCTGCCAGTAGCCAGTGCATCGAGCTGGACGGACGCCCGGCCGTGCTGAGTGTGGTGCGTGATCTGACCGAGCAGCGTCAGCTCGAGGAGCAACTGCGTCAAGCCCAGCGTCTCGAGAGCGTCGGACAGTTGGCCGGCGGTGTCGCGCACAACTTCAACAACGCGCTGGCCGCTATCATCGGGTATTCCGAGCTCATTGTCAGGCAGCTCGAGCCCACCGACCCGGTGCGGTCCGATGTGGAGAAAGTGCTGGTCGTGGCTGAGCAATCGGCGTCTCTGACCCGGCAACTGCTGACCTTCAGTCGCAAGGAGCGGGTCACGCCGACGGTGTTCAGCCTGAACGAAGCGATCGTGGCCTCGAACGCGCTACTGGAGCCGCTGATGGGCGACCACGTGCAGTTTCAGATGCGGCTTGATCCGGCCCTGGGCCGCGTGCGAGCGGACCGGCCGCAAATGAAACAGATCATCATGAATTTCGCGCTCAACGCACGGGACGCGATGCCCGACGGCGGGACGCTCACGCTGGAGACGATGGGCGTCACCGTGAGCGAGGCGCAGGCCCGTCTGCATCCCGACGCTCGGCGCGGCTCGTATTCGAGGCTGTCGGTGACCGACACGGGGACAGGGATGACGCGCGACGTCGTGGCGCGCGTTTTCGAGCCGTTCTTCACGACGAAGGAGCCGGGGCAGGGTGTAGGGCTCGGGTTGTCGCAGGTGCACGGTGCCGTGAAGCAATCCGGGGGCTTCGTGACCGTGGAAAGCGCGCCCGGGCACGGGACCACCTTCGGTCTCTATCTGCCATTACACGAAGGGCCGACAGACACATCCGAAGTAGACGCCCCCCCTGCCTGAGCGCTGCGGGTGGGTAGGCGATTCGCGCGGGCGATCAGCCGCTGAGCCGCTGGGTGACGGTGGCCAATTGGACGCAGACCGTGAAGACGCGCATCGCCTGATCGAGATCGCCCAGATCCGGGAACGTCGGCGCCAGCCTGATGTTGCTGTCGTCCGGGTCACGTCCATACGGAAAGGTCGCCCCGGCCGGGGTCAGCTTCACGCCGGCGTCCTCCGCGAGGCTGATGATCCGGCCGGCCAGACCCGGGAGCGCGTCGAACGACACGAAATATCCACCCCGGGGCGCGCTCCAGCGCCCCATGCCCTTCCCGTCGAGCGCCTCGGACAGGCGTCGTTGGACCAGGTCAAACTTGGGCCGCAGGATGGCGGCGTGTTTCCGCATGTGGGCGCGCACGCCGTCCAGATCCCGCAAGAACCGCACGTGGCGCAACTGGCTGATCTTGTCTGGGCCGATCGTCAGCGTTTGGAGCCGTGCGCGAAACGCCGTGAGGTTGACGGGTGAGCCCGCCACGAACGAGATGCCCGCGCCCGCGCGCGTGACCTTGGACGTCGAGGCAAACAGCACGAGACTATCGTCCGTGCCCTGCGCGCGACAGGCGTCCATGATGTTCTCGAGCTCGTGCGGGGTGTCGTCGAGGTCGTGCACGGCGTAGGCGTTGTCGCACATGATCCGAAAGTGCGGCCCGGCGATGGTACCCAGCCGGCCGAGCCGTTCGACGGTGGAGTCCGAGTAGGTCTGTCCGCCGGGGTTTGAGTACTTCGGCACGCACCACAACCCCTTCAGGGTCGGGTCGTCGCGAACCAGCGATTCGACCTGATCCATGTCGGGCCCGTCCGGGGTCATCCGCACGTTCACCATGTCAATCCCGAGGTCTTCGAGGATCGCGAAATGGCGGTCGTATCCCGGAACCGGACAGAGAAACCGTGTCGTGCCGCCGTCGCGCCAGGCCGAGCCGGGGCCGGCCGGGCCGTAGAGCCAGGCATTCAGCAGGTAGAGATACATCAGCGTCAGGCTGCTGTTGCCGCCCGCGATGACTTCGTCCGGGCGCACGCCGAGCAACTCCGCTCCCAGGGCCCTCGCTTCCGCCAGACCGTCCAGGCCGCCGTAGTTGCGCGTATCGGTGCCGTCGATCGCGATAAAGCTGCCGGTTCCGGCGTCGCCAGTGTCGAGCGTATCCGCGAGCGCCAGCTGGCTGGGGCTGGGTTTGCCGCGCGTGAGGTCGAGCGCCAGGCCGGCCTCGCGAAACTGGCCGTATGTGTCATTCAACTCACGCGCGAGCGCGAGCAATTCCTCCTGGGTGAGACGTTCCAAAGTCACGGGCACGTGGTCCTCCGATTTGTCAATGGTACCGCAGGGCCACGGTCCGCGGGGCTCGTCGCCTGAATCGCCAATTCGGGGTTTTCGGTTTCTGCTAAGCTGACGCCGACACGATGTGATTTGCAGCCCTGCGAGCGGAACGCGAGTCAGGGGGGAGGGTGCGATAGTGACCATACTGATGACCGGCCGCGTGGTCGTGTTCATCGGCGCCTGTCTGTTGGTAGCCACAGCGGCCGTCGGTGGCCAGGCGGCGCCCGGGCCACGCGTCGATATCGACGCGCTGAAAGCGGCCGTCGATGGCGGGGCGACGATGCTGCTGATCGACGTGCGCGAGGATTACGAGGTCGCGTCGGGTTCGATGCCCGGCTCGATTCACATTCCGGTCGGTCAGTTAGCGGAGCGGATGGCGGACATCCCGAAGGATATCCGGCTGGTGTTTTTTTGAAATGGCGGTGGCCGAGCCTCCCGTGCTGCGGAGCTCTTCAACGAAAACGGGTATGAAACCGCCGAATTCTGCGGACTGAACGACTGGAAGGCGAAAGGGTATGCGTTGGGCGAGACCGAGAAGCCGGCACCCGGCGCCATCACGCCGCGGGTGCAACCTGACTGACCGCGTGACATGACTCTGCTTGAGGACGTGTCTCTGGACAAACTCACCCCGGCCCGGCTCTGGTCGGAGCTGGATGCGCCAACCCGCGTGCAAGCCGCCGAGGCGTTGTTTGAAGGCGATCCATCGCTTCGCGGACAGGCGCATCAGGCGATAGCCGCCGCGCTGCGGTTCCGTGTGGCCGGGGTTCGCAAGTTGTCAGTCGGCAAACGTATCGACTATCTGGCGCGCGTCGTGCGGCCCGAACATGAGCTGGCGTCCTCGCTCCTGATGGCGCTACATCTCGGTCGTCGCCAAGCGTTGCTACGCCGTTTTCTCGACCTCCTCGAGATTCCGAACGAGGACGGACTGATCGACGCCGACCACGAACTCGGCCCGATCGACGCCGCGGCGCTCGCGCCAGCGGTGACCGGGCTTCGCGAACAGTTCCACGCCGAGGAGGTCGAACTCTATCTGGCCAGCCTGCTCGCGCTCGATCCGGACGTGTGGGGAGGCCTGGCGCCCCTGCTGCAAGCAGACCCCGACTAGCCGTGTGCGAGAAGCGTCCAGGCGCGCGACAATGCGCGCCTCGCGGCCACGAAGTGGCCGCGTGGGGTTCGGGGCGTAGCCCCGTCTAAGTAGGTTGGCGCAGCCCCGTCTGAACAACAACCGAATGGCTTGGGAACCGGGCGACCGGCTGACTCATCGGTTCAACCCTGACCTTGGGGCCGGGCTGGTGGAGAGCGTTGAGCACCGCAAAGTCGTGGTCCGCTTTCCGGACACCGACACGGTGCTCACCCTGGCCGCAGACTCCGATGCGATCCGCCCGCTTCGGTTCCAGCCTGGCTCGCGCGCCGTCTTGCTCGCGAACCTGGAACATGTCGTCGTCGACGACGAGGCTGAATCGGGACTGATCCGGTTGGTTGACGGTCGGGAGGTCGACGTGGTCGACCTGTGGCCGGTCAAGATTGGTGATTCACTGGCCGAGCGGTTGGCGTTGGGTGACGTCGACCCGGTCGAGGCGTTCGTCATGCGGTTGGATGCCCTGCATCTGGCCGCCATCCGCGAGCCGGACGGCCTCGGTTCATTCCTCGGTGGTCGCATCCGGCTGTTCCCCCATCAGCTCCATGCCGCCGAGTCGGCGACCAAGGCCGATCCCACCCGGTGGCTGCTAGCCGACGAAGTGGGACTGGGAAAAACTGTCGAGGCCTGCCTCGTACTCAATCACCTGGTGCAGACCGGACGCGCGGATCGCACCCTGGTCGTCGCCCCCGACACGCTGACGGTGCAGTGGCTGGGCGAGCTGTGGCGCAAGTATCACCAGGTGTTCGTGCTGCTCGACGAGAAGCGTCTGCTCGACGTCGACAAGGAATTCGGCAAGGGATTCAACCCGTTTCAAGCGCATCGGCGGGTGGTCGTCGGCCTGGAGTTCTTGAAGCAGCGCCCCAAATTGACGGCGCAGGCGGTCGAGGCCGGGATCGACCTGCTGATTGTCGACGAAGCGCACCATTTGCGGCGGCCGGCCGGGCACCCGGGTGATCGCGCGTACCGAGCGGTGGCACCGATCGCCGCGCTGGGTCGACACGTGTTGCTGCTCAGCGCCACACCATTGGAGGAGGACGCATTCGGGTTCTTCAGATTGCTCGAGCTGCTCCGGCCGGAGGAGTTCGCGTCGGACCCGATTGAAGCGCGAGTGGCTCAGGCTCGACCGTTGCCGCCGTGTACGAGCGCGGCCCGCCGTCAGGATATCGGCGGTCTGCCTCCGCGCCGACCCTCGCCGGTCGACTTGACCGCGGACGAGGGCTGGGCCGCCCGCGGGCAATTGGAGACGGAGCTACGCCGGTTGCCGGCTCGCAATGCCGTCGCACGACAGGCGAAGCTCCGCAAGATCCGTCGAGCGCTCGCCTCCGGCGCGGCCCTCGATGGACTGCTGGGGACGGAAGACGGCGCCCTGCGCGAGCTGGCGGCTGAATCGGACCGCGCGGACCCGCGCCTCGCCTGGCTCGCGCGGATGGGACCGGCCTGGAAGCGCGCGGGTCAGAAGACCCTGGTCTTCGTGGCCGAGCGGGAGACTCTCGAGGTTGTCAAGAGCGCCATGGGCCGCCTGGCGCAGGTGCGGGTCGGCGTCTTCCATGAGGATCTGCCGGGCGCCCAGCGGGACATCGAGGTTGCCCAGTTTCGGACATCGGCCGGACCGTCGATGCTGATTTCGACGGAATGCGGGGGCGAGGGGCGCAACTTCGAGTTCTGTACACGACTCGTGCTGTTCGACCTGCCCTGGAACCCGATGGCGGTCGAGCAGCGCATTGGGCGTCTCGATCGGATCGAGCGCCGTATCCCGGTGCACATCGTCTACTTTCGCACCCCGTCTCCGATCGGGGCCACGGTCGTGGCGTTATACGAGTCGCTCGGAATTTTTGAGGAGCCGTTGGGAGGGCTCGAGCGGGAACTGACCGCGATCCGCGCCGCCATCGAGAAGGTGGTGCTGTCGGACACTGAGGTCCCCGATCCCGCGAAGTTTGGCTCCGTGCTGAAGAAGGCACATCGAGCGAGAGACCGCGTGCGCGAGGCGGCGATGCACGAGCTGCATCGTCAGCCGTACCGACCGGAGATGGCGGCGGAGATTCTGGCGCGGGTGCCGGAGGAGTTGGAGGAACTCACCAAGGATGTCGTCCTCGCCGCCGCCGAGCAACTCGGGTTGCGGATGGATGAGCATCGCGAGGGACGGCGTCACTCGTTCGAGCTGGGGACCCGGGCGCGGGTGGAGAGCCTGCCCGGGGTGCCTGCCGGGTCGAGCTTTCTCGGTACGTTTGATCGGGAAGAGGCGGTGCGCGATGAGGGCATCGACTTCTTCAGCTCAGGCCACGCCCTGGTCGAGGGCCTGCTCGCGCATCTCGAAGACTCGGGCGACGGCCGCGTGGCGTTGATCCACATCCGCGGAGATGACGACGGGTTCGGCTTACTGGCGATCTACAAGCAGGGCCCCGGCTTTTCGGCCGTGGCGGTCGACATGGAAGGCCGGGAACGTCCGGATTGGGCGGAACTCTTGACGCGTCGGCCGCTCAAGAGCCGTCGGATCAAGCGCGAGAGTTGGACCGGCCAACCGGGCTGGCCGGCCACGATTCGCCGCCTGGCCGGGTATCTCGACACCACTCGACGGCCGGTCGCCCTGGCGGCATTCCGCATCGGTACTTAGTAATGCCGGTCACAACTACGGCAACGTATCGGCCGCCGATGCATCCCGCCTCGCGGCGTTGCTTGTCGGTCGAATGCTCCCGGCATGCTTCCTTCTCGCGCCTGGCGATCCGGGCGCCTCAGCGCCCAGAGTGGCGCTGCTATTTTGTGACGGACCCTTAGGTTCGCTTCTTGACGACACGTGGAGGGCGAATCAGGTGCACCGCGCGTCCGGTGGGAGCGGGCATCTCGGTCCACGAACCGGTCGACGAGCCAACCCTCCTTGCCTTGACCCCGGGGCGCTCGGGCGGGCTAGCGGGGTGCCGGGACCCGACACCGAGGGAAAAGCGGGCGCGGAGTTTGGTCCGGCCCGGCGGTTAAATTCCGCGCCCGCGCACGGTCTTCACCGGCGGCGCCGCCGGCATCCGGCTCGCCTCCGACGGTTCGTGGATCGAAATGACCGCTCCCACCACCCGCCCCATGTCATGTCCAAGCGTAGCAATCACCTTCGTAGTAGCCTTACGACCCTTTAGGACAGCGGGTTGCGCAGGCGAAGACCGGGGAAGCGCTCAAAGTCGTGGTCGTTGGAGTGGAGCTCGGCTCCGTGCTCGATGGCCAGGGTAGCCAGGTGAGTGTCAGTGGTGAGACCTCCGCCCACGCCAGTGGCTCTAAATAGGTCACGGGCGATCTGGAGATGCCGGGGGCCGGGGACCAACACCCTGACGTGCTCCTGTCCGAACCAATCGTCCACGCGGTCGAGTGCCTCGCCCGGAGCCAGGGGAGCCGTGAGAATCGCCGGATGGGTCACGAGTCGTATGAAACCGAACACGACGACCCAGGGGATGGCCACCGGGGTCGGGCCGGCCATCTGCTCCTGCCACCAGTTCCGTGCGCGTTCGTGGAACGCGGCCGCTTCGTTGTGCGCATACACGAGCAGATTGATGTCCGGGACGATCACACGCCGTCCCCGAACCGTCTGAGACGAGTCGGGATGTCGGCGCCGCGCGGGCCTGCGTCGTGTCGTCCGTCGTAGCAGCGGGTCTCTAGACCCGCCACGGCCGGTCTGAAGGCCGGCAGCTACGTACGCGTTCTCAGGAGGGCTATCTGCTTGTATACGCGGCGTCGGCCGATCGGTTCGTGGTGGCCAGCGTGGCGATGACCCCCGCGACCAACGCGACGAGGAACGATGGTGCGAGTTCCTCGGCCCGTGCCACCATGGCGCCCCAGCCCGGGACCAGTGGCACCAGGAACTTGAACACTGGTATCGCGACGAGTCCGGCCAGCATGGACGCCATGGCCCCGTGGGCGTTGTATCGGCGCCAGCACAACGACAAGACGATCATCGGGCAGAACGTGGCGGCAATCCCTGACCATCCAAAGATGACGAACCAGAAAATCGTCCGACCTGGGACCAGGGTGGCGACCGCCATCGCGATGGCCAGGGCCACCACCGCGAGGGTCAGGGTGACTCGCCTGGAGAGTCCGGTCAGTGTGTCGCCGGCGCGCTCTGGGTGCAGCGTTTGCTGATAGACGTCCCGGGTCACGGCGCTCGAGGCCACCACGAGCAGCGAGTCAATGGTCGACATGATGGCCGCGAGCACTGCGGCGACAAAGATACCGACCACGAGGGGGGGAAACAGGTGTTCCACCAGCGCCGGAAGCACCTGCTCGCCGGCCGGCCCGAGCGTCGCCGCAAAGTCGCCGTCCGCTCCGACGAGCAGCGCGCGTCCAAAGAGTCCGGAGAGGACGGCTCCCGTGTCCGTCGCCAACGTGAATGCCACCGCGACCCACCGGCCGGCCCGAATGTTACGCTGGTCTTTGATGGCCATCAGTCGGACAAAGACCTGGGGCGACCCGAGATACCCAAGGCCGATCGCCGCGTAGCTCACGGTGGTCAGGACGTTCGGGAGACTGAGGCCCCCGGCGCCCCAGATGTTGAACAACGTCGGATCCAGAGAGACAGATAGCGCTCCGGGCGCCAACGCCATGACCGCCGCCAGCGGCAGTACGACCAGTCCGACCAGCATCAGCAACCCCTGGAACAGGTCGGACCAGGCCACCGCGAGAAAGCCGCCGCTGAAGGTGTACGCGGCCACGATCCCGAAGCCCACCAGCGCGCCGACAAAGTAGTTCCAGTCCAGGAAGTTGACGAAGGCCTGCCCGGTGGCGTCGATCTGCGCACTGACGTAGATGGTGACGAAGAGGGCGAGGGACCCGGCCGCGACCAGTCGAAGCCGACGTGTCATTTGTGGCGCGGCGTCGGACCCGAACCGGCTGACCAGGTAGTCGGGCACGGTGATGGCATTGGCCCGGTCCGTCGCCGCTTTGAACGGCGCCGCCATGAAGAACCAGGCGATCGACACGCCGATCACCTCGCCCACGACCACCCAGAGGGCGCTCAGCCCGACCGCCGCCCCGAGGCCGGTCAGCCCCAGATACAGCCAGGCTGATTCGCCGGTGGCGCGCGCCGAGAAGGCGGCTACCCAGTAGCCGAGCTGTTTCCCGCCGAGGTAGTAGTCGCTCAGGGTGTGCACACGCCGTGACGCTACGACGCCCACCCACAGCAGGACGGCGAAGTAGATCGCGATCGTGAAATACACCATGGGGGCTCTGTCAGCCTTGTTCGGACGGCCCGCCGTGGTCGGCCGATCCGTCCGTCTGCGCGCTCGCACGGGCCGGGAATCGGCCGGCCTGTGTGAGCGCACGCCGCAGAATGTAATCGATCTGTCCGTTGACACTGCGCAACTCGTCAGCGGCCCAGCGGTTCAGCGCCGCGAGAACCGCGGGGTCGGTACGTAGCAGAAACGGCTTTCGTTCAGCCATGACCGGTAGAATCGGCGCGTCGCGTCAGTGATGGAGCGTGCCGGTGTTCAAGACCGGTTGTGTGCTCTTGTCGCCGCACAGGACCACGAGCAGGTTGCTCACCATCGCGGCCTTCCGTTCTTCGTCGAGTTCCACGATGTGCCGCGCGGAGAGTTTGTCGAGCGCCATTTCCACCATGCCGACCGCGCCCTCGACGATCAGGGTCCGCGCCGCGATGATGGCCCCGGCCTGCTGTCGCTGCAACATCGCCGCCGCGATCTCGGGCGCGTAGGCCAGATGGGTGAACTGGCCGTCATTTGTTTCTCCTTTGATCATGAGGTTTCTCCTTGTGTGATGTCATTATGATATCATATTGACATCATATTCGACAGCTTCAAGGAGGCCAGCCTAAGGAGACACGACGCGTCACGGGAGCACGGTGCGGATCGAGTCGGTGAGAATCTCGACGGTGCGGTCCAACTGGTCCTCGGTGATGACGGCGGGCGGCGCCAGCATGTAGGTGTCAGCCTTCACCCGGCTGAACAGCCCTCGCCGTGTGGTTTCTTGCAGGAGACGGGCGCCCACCCCGTCGGCGGCCGGGAAGCTGGCTCTGGTGGAGCGATCGGCCACCAGTTCTACGGCGCACATCAGACCCTTACCCCGGATGTCTCCGACGTGCGGATGGTCGCCGAGCGCGGTGCGAAGCGCCGACAGGAGGCGGTCGCCCTTTGCCGCGCACTGCGCCGGCAGGTCCTCATCCTGGATGATCTGCAGGTTGCGCAGGGCCACCGCGCACCCGACTGGATGGGCCGAGTAGGTGTAGGCATGCATCCAGACCCGGTCGTCGCCCTCGAGCGTGGTCGCGATGCGGTCGTTGATCCCAATCCCGCCGAACGGCACATAGCCGGACGTGACGGCCTTGGCGAATTGCACGATATCCGGCTCGATGCCCCAGTGATCCAGCGCGAAGAGGGTCCCGGTTCGCCCGAATGCGGTGATCACTTCGTCGGCGACCAGCAGCACCTCATACTTGTCGCAGATCTCCCGAATACGCGGGAAATAGTCATCCTGCGGGACGATCACCCCGCCGGCGCCCTGCACCGGCTCGGCCAGAAACATGGCGACCGTGTCGGCCCCTTCCCGCAAGATCGCCTGTTCCAACTCGTTGGCGGCTGCGACACCCTGGCTCTGGCCAGCCGGGGCGTCATAGCGATAGGGATAGGGCGATGGGATATGGATGAAGCCGGGGACCCGTGGCTCGAACAGCGGCCAGTACGCGCTCAGGCCGGTCGCACTCATGGCCGCCATGGTGACGCCGTGGTATCCCTCGATGCGTGAAATGACCTGGGTTTTCTCCGGTCGTCCCCGCAGCTTCCAGTACGCGCGCGACATCTTGATACTGCTCTCCGTCGCTTCACCGCCGCCGCAGGTGAAGAAGAAGCGATTGATCGACGGATAGGTCAGCGTGGCCAGACGCTCGGCCAACTCGATCGCCGGCAGGTTCGAACTGCCGGTATACCCTGAGACATACGCCAGCGTTTCGGCCTGGGCCCGGGCGGCCTCGGCGAGTTCACGCCGTCCGTGCCCGGCGAGCACGTTCCAGAGCCCGGCTAGACCATCGATGAACTCCGTGCCGTCGGAGTCGGTCAGCGTCGCACCCTCGCCTTTCACCCAGATCCGGGCACCCTGGTGGGCCTGCCTGCTGTGCAGCGGGTGAATCAGATGTGCGGTGTCGCGTGCGATCAGTTCCTGTGTCGTCATGATGTACCCAGGGTGCGTCGGGTACGGTCGACTAGTTCTGCCGGATGTACGCTCCGTTGCCCAACCGCTGGAATGGGCCGCCGTCGACCGAGAACTCGTCGGTGACAGCGAAGGAGGTGTCCGACATCACCTGCATCAATCGTCGTAGGACAAACAGCCGGTCCTCGGCCTCCATCGGCACGGTCAGGAACGTGATGCCGATCGGGCTCGTCCAGTTGCCCAACGCGATCAGGTGTTGACCGGTCGACAACGCCTCGTGCCACACGACAGACTGGGTGGTCTCATCGAACCCGATGGTCCAGGTTTCCGAATACGGCTCACCGAACACCTCGCCGGCCACCTCGCCCTGCACGAACGGGCCGTGTGGGATGTCGGCGAACGTCACCGTGCCGCTGCGCGTGCCGATGCTGAGCGGCGGGAACTCACCCCCGAGGTATTCAAACGTCCAGCGTCCGGCGAAGTATCCGATACGTTGTTCGACCTGCGGCTGCGGAATCTCGGCGCGTCGTCGCCGGGTGAGCGCGATCGTTACGTCGAAGCCATGACCGCCGAGCGTGATCTGCCCGCCGCCGGACAGGGTGCGCTCGTCGAGGGTCAGGCTGTAGGTGAGCGCCAGCGGACCAAAGTCGGTGTCGGCTGCGCCCTCAACCGTCAGTTCGGTGTCAGTCGTTTCGATGTTCGACAGACGAATCTCACGGCCAGGGGCGAACCCGGTGACCACGCCCGTGTACGCACCTGGCTCACCGTTCAAGGTGAGGGTCACGCCGGTGTCCTCACCTTGCGCCGTGCTGACGGTGCCTCGCCAGCTGCCCGCCCACGGGTCTCGCTGGGCCCAGACGGGTGAGGGGAGCGCCAGCGCCGCGACCAGCGCCGCGTAGACGATCCGTCGCGTCGTCACCGTCCTGCTCCCCGGGAACATGGCTACCATGCATGGAGTCATGAGAACGACTATACGAGCGCCTCATCCAAAGATCAAAATGGCGTCCATCCATAACGGGGCGCGGGCGCTTTGGTATGATGCAGCACATTCATCCACACCGAACCGCCGGGAGCAGGTCGGTGCTTCGAGAGAAAGAGCAGGTGCTCGTGCCTACAGTTACGACCTCGCCGCGCCGCCTTCAGCCGGCCCTGTGCGTGCCGGCCGCGGTCTTCGCCTTGACCCTCGTTGGCTGCTCCTCGGCGGAAATGGCCGGCGTGGTCGGCGTGCCAGAGGTCTCCGTGGTCTCCGCTCGGGCCGACATGGTCACCGGTGGTGACGCGCTGGTGCGGATTGACCTGCCGGACGGCGAGTCGCCCGATAGCGTCGCGGTACGGGTCGGCGGTCGTGATGTCACGGCCCAGTTTCGCGCTGTGTCCGATTCTGCGCTGGAAGGGTTGGTGACCGACCTGGCGGTTGGCCTGAATCGTGTGAAGGTCACCCTGGGGCGCGACACGTCTGTCGAACTCGAGGTCCGGAACCACCCGGCGACCGGACCGGTGCTGTCGGGGCCACACGAGCAACCCTTCGTGTGCGAGACAGAACAGTTCGAGCTGGCGTCCGGCGACACTCTCGGTGACGCGATCGACGACGACTGTTCCGTGGTGCGGCGTGTCGACTACGCGTATCGCTCCGTGGATGGAGGTGCGCTCAAACCGCTCCCCGACCCCGCCGCCCGTCCGGACGATCTCGCGTACACCACCACGCTGCTCGACGCCGAGGTCCCCTACATCGTGCGGATCGAGACCGGCACCGTCAATCGGGCGATCTACCAGATTGCCCTACTCCACGACCCGGTGACCGACTCCGAGCCGGACCCGTGGCAGATGCCGGCCGGCTGGAACGGGCGACTGATCTATACCTTCGGTGGCGGGTGCGTGAACGGGTGGTATCGGCAGGGCGCGCGGACTGGTGGAGTGACCGACGACGTCATGTTGCGCCAGGGCTACGCGGTGGCGTCGTCGACGCTCAACGTCTTTGCGAACAACTGCAACGACCTGCTCGCGGCCGAGTCGATGATGATGGTCAAGGAGCGTTTCATCGAGTCCTACGGCGCGCCGGAATTCACCATCGGGTGGGGGTGTTCCGGTGGTTCGTATCAGAACCATCAGATCGCGGACAACTATCCTGGCCTGCTCGACGGCATCATTCCCGGTTGCAGCTTTCCCGACGTGATCTCCGGCACCATTCCCTACATCACCGATGCGCGGCTGCTGAACCACTATTTCAACCAGGACCATGCCCAGAGCGGCGGCGTGTCGTTTTCCGAGGAGGAGCAGCGAGCCGTAGCGGGGTTCCTGGTGCTGAACACGATGCCCAACGTGTCGCGCAACGCAGGCCGGATCGCCCCGACCGAGTTCTGTCCCGATGTGCTGGACGAGTCGCTGCGATACGACGCGGAGACGAATCCGGAGGGTGCGAGATGTGACGTGTACGACCACACGCTCAACGTGTTCGGCCGGGATCCAGAGACCGGATTCGCCCGGCGACCGCTCGACAACGTCGGCGTGCAGTACGGGCTGGCGGCGCTGAATGACGGCGCGATCACGCTGACGCAGTTCCTCGACCTGAACGAGCGGGTGGGCGGCTACGACAACGACGGCCAGTTCCGGGCCGAGCGGACGGTCGGAGACCCGGCGGCGCTGCGGGCGGCCTATGAGACCGGCCGGGTGACCCACGGTGGGGGAGGGCTGGCGACGATTCCGATCATCGACTATCGGGGCTATTCCGACGATGTCGAGCGCGGCGACGTGCATGTGCGGTATCACTCGTTCTCGATGCGCGAGCGACTGCTGCGTGCCAATGGGCGCGCCGACAACCATGTCATGCTGGTCGAAGACAACCGGTATGGGTTGTATTCGACCGATAGTCCGCGAGCCCAGGAGGCGCTGGCCCAGATGGATGCGTGGCTGACCGCGCTTGTCGCCGATGACTCTACGGATCCGGTGATCGAGAAGGTGGTGCGTGCCAAGCCGGTCGACCTGGTCGACGCGTGCTGGAGTCGTGGCGACGATCCGACCAAGATCGCCGAGCCGCAGCGACAAGGTGCCGGCCGCTGCGCCGAGCTCTACCCGGCGCCGCCGGCGCCGCGCGAGGTGGCGGGTGGCCCGATCGCCAGCGACATTCTGAAGTGCCAGCTCAAGCCGATCGCGCTGGACGACTACGATGTCCCGCTGACCTCGGCCGAGGAGGCGCGTCTCGCGCGGATCTTCGCGACCGGAGTCTGCGACTGGTCCCAGGTGGGCGTAGAGCAGACCGAACCGGTCAGTACCTGGCTCCGATTCGAGCCCACCTAGAGGTTTCCTGGCGATCCGTCCGCCTGGCGGCGTTGCTTCGTCGGTCACATGCCGCCTGCATGCTCCCTCCTTGCGCCTTGCCAGACGAACGGCTTGCCAGGAAACCACCCGTCAGCGTTTTTCAGCACCCACCTAGACTAGTTGGCGTCCAGTCGTTCGATGATCCGGTCGGTCAGGTCGTAGGCGGGATCGGCCCAGGCGATCGGCGAGCTGACGCGGTCGAAGATGAAGTGTACGCTCGTGTCGCCGGCCACGGCTGTGACGGCCGGCTGGAGTTGCGCCAGGAATATCCCGTCGAGCCGCTGCTGGAGTTCCAGGAACTGTTTCTGCGAGTCTTCGACGAGGCGCTGCAGGTCGAGCGTCTCTCTCTCGAGGCGATGCTCCATGTCGAGTCGCGCGCTTCCCGACAGGACAGAGATCTGCGTCTGGAATTGCTGTCGCTGGCCCAACAGGGCTTGGTTGCGTCGCTCGAGTTCGGCCGAGGCTTCCGTCTGGAACGCTTCGAGCTCAGCGAACGCGGCCTGACCCGTCTCGGACTCTATGGCGACGCGTTGGCCATCGAAGAATGCCATGCGTGCCGTGGGGAAGATCGCCGCCGGCGTCTGCGCGGCAACGGGGACCGAGACTAGGACACACACGAAGGCGGCGGGGCAGGCGATGCGTGGCAAGGGCGACTCCTCTCAGCCGGACCACAATCAGCCTGGCTAGCCCTTTGGACGCAGCGGCCGGCGAGATGGTCGGGGGGCGCGTCCCCTGGACGATGGAGTACGCGGTCACGGCGTAGACGCCCACCGCGGCCAGGATCAGGGCGATGGCCGCGAAGAACGCGAACATCGTGCCGAAGCCCGCCGAACGCTGGTATGCGAGTCAGAACAGCAGCCACACGACCAACCCACCCGCCGCGGCGATCTGCCACCACAGCTGGGTGCGTTCCGCCACAAACACGGTTCCGATGCAGACCAGTCCCGCGGCCGTGGCCAGGAAAAACCAGTACAGCTCAGTGAACGTCTCCTCGCGCTGAGTCGCCTGCGCACGGCGTTGCACGTCGGTGATGATGCGCAGCGCGATGTCCTGGTCCGAATCGACCCCGAGCTCGTAGTACTCGCCTCCACCGGCCTCGGCAATGGCGCGGAGCGACCGTCGGTCGAGTGCGGAGTGGATCGGGTCCTCTGGTTCGGCGTAGATGCTCGTCGGCAACTGTGGGATGAATCCGCCGGCGGTGCTACCGACCCCGACGACATAGACCCGGATGTCGTGCATGCGGGTCAGTTTCAGCGCTTCCTCGACGTCGCCGCTCCAGTCCTGGCCGTCGGAGATGACGATGAACGCCTTGGAGTTGAGCCGAACCCCATACAGCTCTTCGTCTCGTTCGAACATCTTGACGCCCCAGTACAGGCTTTCCTCGATGTTGGTGTCCCAGCTCGTGTCCGCTTCGAGACGGAACGGCGGCTCGTCGCCCAGGTGGTCGAGAAAGAAGAAGAGCGCGTTCGGGTCCTTGGTCAGCCTGACCTGTGGTGCGGTGCGGTGCGCGAAGAGGGCCAGCGCGATCCGTTGGTCCTGCCAGCTCAACAGTTCCGCGAACATCCGGATCCAGGAGACAGACCGTTGCCAGCGGTCCGGTCTCGCGTCGCTGACCCGCATGGACGTCGAGCCGTCCTGCAGAATGATGAAATCGGCGCCCGCGTTCTGGGTGACCGAGGCGAGCACCTGGGGGCGGGCCAGCGCGAGCACCAGCGACCCGATCGCCAGCACCAGACAGAGCCAGAACCAGAGCCCGCCGGCGAACGCGAACTGCTCGCGAACGGGGACCGTGCGGTGGCGGTGGGCCATCCGGGTGTCCCGGCGGCGTCGCTGCAGCTGCCAGACCCAGAGCACGGCGAGGACCGCCGGCGCCAGTAGCAGCCAGAGATAGAGAGGTTCCTCGAAGCGGAGGGGAGGAATCATTACTTACACGGGGCAGCGCCCCGAACGCCCTACCCGCGGCGGCGAATCGGGGCGCCTTCGCCGATCGTCGGGTCTTCGCTTTCGTCCGGGTCGATGAGGCTGTCGCGGGGGACGTAGATCTGCACGTCCTCCATCTCCTCGTCTTCCATCGGGTCGCCGGGATTCCCCGGCACGTTCGGGCGACTGAACTCCGGCACCTCGTCGCCGGCCGCAATCTCGTTGCGGAGCCGCACCATCAGCTCGTAGTTGAACGCGGCATCCTCATGCGCATCGTCCCCCTCGAGCAACCGCCGGTAGACACCGATGGCGTGGTCGAGCGTGCCCAGCGCCAGGTCGCGGTTCGTGCCGGGCTGCTGCACCGATCGGTAGTCGGCATTGGCCACCACGAACTGCAGGTCGATGTTGCCCGCCATGCTCGGACTGTCCGGCTGCGTGTAGGCATCCACCAACTCGCCATAGCGTCCGCGCCAGTAGGCGACCGCCGCCCGTCTCGCCACCACGGTGTCGCGGGTGCCTCGCAGCACCCAGGGGATGCGCTCGAAGGGGCCCAGCGCCGCGGCCACCGTCTCGTAGCGCCGCGCGGCGTCGCCGAGGTTCACCATGGCCATCGCCTGGTCCGCCTCGGCGAGCTGTCGCTCCATCCGGCCCGCGGTCAGCAGCACGACGGCGGCCAGGGCCAGTGCGGCGGCGAGGAGGAGGTAGCCGAATAGAGTTCTGATCATTCTGTAGACCTCATGGGAACCGCCGAAGCTGCTTCACGCCCAGGCCGCAGACGACCGCCAGACTCCACAACCCCACCGCGACCAACGCGAACGGCGAGAAGCGTGGCTGATGGGCGACATACTGGGTGACCTCGATCTCGCCGGCCGAGAGCTCGTCTATCTCGTGAATCGCTTCCAGAATGGCCGCCTCGTCGGCGGCGGGGTAGAAGCGGCCTCCGGTCTTTTCCACTGCCAACTTCCAGGTGATGTCCGGCAGCACGTCACCCAGGCCCTGGTTGTAGGCGGTTCGGATGAAATACACGGGAATCTCGTTGTCGGCCGCCTCTTGCAGGATGTCGTCGAGCGATTGCCCCTCGTAGACCGCGTGCGTGTCCTGGCCGTCACTGAAGATGACCATCAGGTTGCCCTGCGAATGCAGGAAATCGAAGGTCCGGAACAGCTCGACGCCGCGGCTGACGGCACGCATGATGAGCGTGCCGTGGTCCGGGAACCGGTCGTACTCCTCCGGCGTCCCGATCAAGCCGATGCTGAGCAGGACGTTTTCGTAGTCGTTGGTGAACGGGGTGACGATGTACGCCTCGCCGCCGAACTGCACCAGCGACACCAGGTCGCGATGCGACCCTTCCATGCGTCGCCTCACGAAGTAATCGGCCGCCGAGACGTTCGCCAGATACGTGTTGCCCCACCCGAGCTGTTCGGTGGCGAATGAGGTGTCCATGCTGAGCGACGCGTCAATCAAGATCGCGATCCGATGTCCGGGGAACGTTGCGCGTTCCTCGACCAGCGCCGTGTGCGGGTCAGCGATCGCCACCGTCATGAACGGCAGTCCCGCCAGGAACAGGAAGAACGGCGCGTGGCGGACCGGGGCCAGCGTCGACCGCCGCGTGATAAGCGCCGGCAGCAGCGCGGGCACCACGATGTCGGTCCGCCCGGGTCGACGCCGCAGTATGTATCGGGTCAGCAATACGGCCACGGCGAGCAGGACGATGAGGCCCAGCGCCAGCACCGCCTGGTCGCGGCGGGGGAGCGGCAGGTCCGCCAGCGTGAGACTGTCGAACTGGGCCAGGGTCTGCCTCGTCTCGGCCAGCAGCGACGTCAGTGTCTCCATGGCGCTCACCGCCCTCCGAGGCGTACCAGCGGCCACGAACTGGCCGCCGCCGTGCGCAGCCGGGCGAGCGCGCGGACGGGGGCGGCGGACTGCCAACGCAGCCGTTTCAGTCCGGCCACGGCGGTGTCGAGGGCCCGCGTGAGCTCGTCGGTCGGCAGTTCGTCGTGCCGGCCGTAGCGGGCATGTGTGAAGAGGGCGACCGCCTGGCCCACGTCGGCGGTGAGCTGGGCGTCACCCACCGCCGGTGCGTTCGTCGTGGCCGTCAACGGGGCGGCGGTGAGCCCCGACGAGACCACCACCGTCTTCGTCCCCAGCAGACCGTGCCGGATTCGCAGCTGGCCGTCACGGGCCTGGGTGTCGGCCCCGACCTTCGTACGCGTCACGTCCCCGGTGAGGGCCACCGACCCGGCCACACGGAGCGCCGGGAGCGCGCGCGCCACCGCATCGACGCTCCATCCCTGCGTCGCGGTCGTCTGCTGCACCCCGGTCAGCTCACCCAGGGCCGCGGCGACGATGCGTGGCAGCGACACCGGCTTCTCGACGGACGGCGCATCGCCGCGACGCGCGCGCGCGGTCCTCGCCACGCCCATCAGGAGCACCCCGAGGGCGACGACACCGAGCAGCGCCGCCCCCAGCGTCAGGGTATTGGCCCGGAACACCCGCGCTCGGACATCCCCGAACGTCGCGGGTGGCAGATCGCGGATGTCGACCACCGCGTTGGGGACGAGCGAGACGATGCGGATCGGTTCGGGTGGCAGGATGTAGGTGAGCTCGCGCCCGACCAGCGCCGGGTCGTTGCCGAGTCTGCGCTCGATACGGTAGGTCAGTTCGAGCGCCGGCAGCTCGACGTCTTCGCCGAAGCTGGTCTCGGCAATGAGTCGCACGGTGTAGCGATACTGAAAGAAGCGAAACGGACCGGTGCGCACCTCTTCGAACCGCTCGCCGTCGAGCACTTCGAACGGGGTGACGTCGATACTGGCCGGTTCCAGCGCCACTGGGTCCGTGATGGTGCGTGCGCGGTCGGTCTCGACCGCGCTGCAGGTCACGGTCATTGTGAAGCGCTCGCCGACCCGCACCGCGCTTTGGCCGATGCGGCGCCAGCATTGGAGGGCGTCCA
>Ga0066376_10001498_pt1 | contig 22647 bp, 23 predicted proteins | sample Knorr_S15_td_Bot_FD_77009 | JGI IMG/M metagenome (GOLD analysis project Ga0066376, IMG submission 77009) | Marine microbial communities from Southern Atlantic Ocean transect - Knorr_S15_td_Bottom_ad_5009_LV_A | ecosystem: Environmental > Aquatic > Marine > Oceanic | place: Southern Atlantic...
GATCACAACCCCCAGATAGGCGTCATACCAGCTGTCCACCAGCAATGCCTTGGTCGGTGCGTCCCCGTCACCTTCGGAAGGGGCAGGCAGGCGCGTGACTATGGCCTCCAGCAAGTCTTGTGTCCCTATACCCGATTTCCCTGAAACATTTACGGCGTCTTCGGCGGGAAGTCCGATAACATCTTCGACTTGTTCGGCCACCTTTTCAGGCTCAGCCGCGGGAAGATCGATTTTATTAATAACAGGAATAATTTCGTGATCGTTATCAATGGCCTGATACACATTGGCAAGGGTTTGCGCCTCAACCCCTTGAGTGGCATCAACAACGAGAAGTGAGCCTTCACATGAGGCAAGAGAGCGTGATACCTCATAGGAAAAGTCAACGTGACCGGGCGTATCCATTAAATTTAACTGGTATTCCACTCCGTCCTTGGCAGTATAGGCAAGACGCACAGTTTGCGCCTTAATCGTAATGCCGCGCTCACGCTCGATATCCATGGAATCAAGGACTTGTTCCTTCATCTCACGGTCTTCCAAACCGCCGCAAGTCTGGATCAAGCGGTCGGCTAGTGTGGATTTTCCATGGTCGATATGGGCTATAATCGCAAAGTTGCGAATTTCTTTTAACGGTTTTGTTTTGGGCTTCTCACTCATGGGTGAAAGTTATACAGGCCTTATGACAGTCAGGCAAATAAATTTACGACGAACGCAGGTTATCCCAGCGTTTTTGTCATCTGGGCGCCCGGGTCTTGCGAGACTTTATAAGTGCCGTATTTATAGCCCATACCGCGATAGGCCTCCGGCAGTGTTCCCAAGGCTTGTAAGGCCGCTTTATCCGCGCCTTTTTCTTTGATTTTGTCTTCTATCGCTTCGATGATGCGAGGAAGATAGCCCATGCCACGGAATTCCGGCTTTAGGGCCAAACCCCTGATTTCACTGGTAGAACTAAGTATGGATTCGATTGCGACAACACCGATTTTGTCGATACCTTTACGAATAACATAGTTTCGCCTGTTCTCAGGTGGGTTTTTATACTCTTCTTTCAAAGCCTCGCGGCGCCGATAGCCGTCTTCGGCGTGAAAAACGTCCAAAGTAACCTGGCAAAAATCCAGTGTCAGCAGGATATTATTGTTAGCCTCTTCGAGGGTAATCTTGGTATCTTTTGTCATAATGACTAAATATATGTATTGTCCTTTCAAAAGTCAAGAAAAGCAGGGCGTTTTACTGATCCACTTTATAATGAAGGCGGGAGGCTTTTGTCTATTTGCAGTCTTTACAGGAGAGTATGTATCGTTTAAATATTTGAAGGATTAAACAGCAAAATAAAGGCTTTAAAAACATGGCAAAGAAACTTTCCCGCAACGGCTTCGCTTTACTGGCGGGCATAATTGTATCGCTTTTACTTATCGTGGCCGTTCTGGCTTTTGTTTTTGTATTGATTACCCCGAGTGAAAGCGGCGATTCTCTGATACTGGATGACAGGCCGCTAAGCGCAGAGGAAATGAAGCGGGAAGATGCACCTAAAATTCTGGAAGGCACTGTGCCGGACGGAAGCGCAACAGATGGCGAGCCTGTTTATTATTATGACGACGGTACACCTGTTGACGCAGAGGCGATCACAGAGGAATCAGGCCCGGCCGACGGCGCTCATCTTTTGCCTACTGACGAAGCAGTAGAGGACCTGGAAGAAGGTGTCGAAGATGCCACAGACGGTGTGACTGAACCAGCCGATATGGATGAAGCTGCGGACGATGAAACCGGTTTAGACACAAATACAAACCGCTAATTTATTTTAAGCTCTGAATAACAAAAACCGCGGAAGGTGCCTCCCGCGGTTTTTTTAATTTTTTAATGTATCAAATTTTTATGATGGCCCCATTGCCAAGCTTCTTTCTGGTCCGGGTGGGGGCGCAACTGCAACATGCTGCTCCTGTGGTGCCGGGCTGGTGCCTGCACCAATTGCCTGACCATTATTACGAAGGTCTTGCTCGGCTGGAGTAACGGCATCATTATCCTGACCTGTTGCTGCAACGCCTGCTTGGGCTGATGCGTATTGCTGGCTCATATCTGAACCGGAGGCAGATGTACCAACTGCTGCAGGGTCTGCCGCGGCTGTTGCTGCGGGCGCCTGCTCGGCTTCTGGGTTGGCATTATCATTGAACGCACCGCTTATACGTTGGCCAATATCAGGGAACATCATGCCGATAAATCCACCAAGTATCCCATATCCTAGAGCCCCTTTGATTCCACCACCTGTGGCAAAACCAAGTGCGGCACCTGCAGCGGCCATTAAACCTGCGCCACTTGCCTCATCAAATATACCCGAAAGCATATTTTTGATTCTATCAAGTCCACCGCCTGCTGCATCCAATGCATCGCTCGCGGCTGCTCCGGCTGTTGCGGCGGCACCAGATGCCGCGGCTGTTGCGCCATCGACTGCATTTTCAGTGCGGTTTGCAATATCATCTGCAGCGCGTTCACGCGCTGGGCGTGTGTCTGGATTAGAATCATGGGCTTCTTGTAAATCAGGCTGTAATTCTTCATAGCGCTCGGGAGTCATAACCGTCCCCATAGCTTCTGCTGTTTCAGGATCATTACTAAAACGCTGATATTCTTCACGATAGTCTTCCGGAGACATTAAGATACCATTTTCTCCCATTAGAATGGTTCCGTCTCTGTTAGGATCGTATGCGTCTACCTCATTGACCCAGTCGCCGTTTAAAACATCTTGATTAAGAGGTTCTCCAGCTATTGTCTCATAAACTTCACCGGCTCCGTCAAGAGATTGTTTGCCGATAAAGGTTAAGGGGCTGAGTTCGGATGTAACCAAAAAACGCCCTGTATCACTTACGGCACCATTGGTAATACCATTTACTGCAAGCAGTCCTCCGGTTGTAAGTCCGGTGCGCAATATAGAAAACTCATACCGTCCAGTTTGAATATTTTGTCTCATAAAGCCACTTCTGACTGCTCTAAATGCCTTTCCAGCACCATCCGCTACAGTGGAAGCGGCGCCTCTTGCTGTCCCCCAGGCTTCTGATGCGCGATCTGCGCGGCGAGCACTTATAGCAGCCTGTGTCAATTCATCTGAATTTGCCTGAATGTAGCCTAACGAAGTCCGGTCTAGATCTGCGTATCTTCCGCTATTTCTATTCATATAATCAGCAATGCTCTCGCTACCTTGGCGGTGGCGGGCAAAGTCAGTAATAACGCGAGAAGCATCATCCGCTTGTCTAAGGGATTGAACTAGAAGTTCCCTGTTTGCTACTAGTCCTTCTCTAAAACGACCGGTTATCTCAGGATTACTTTTTAGAAAGTTATCCAGATCGTCAGCAGAACGTATGTTTGCCAGATCATCACCATGCGTTCTAACTAAAGCAGTGAAATCGTCACTGTGTGTGGCTAGGAAACTTTCCGCGCGTGCGGCGTGACGTCCGCCACTCATTCCAGCTCTGACTAGTCTTTCAAAAATTCTTGGATTAACCATAACTTTCTCTCTCGTCTAAATTTATATTTAAATATTAGCTCACTAGCACTGATTTTACAAAAAAACTAATATATTGCAATTATATCAACAACATATAACGTTTATGCCATTGATGGTTGTGGGTGATTCTCAATCACCTGTTCTTCTGTTTTTGGTGAATTGTCAGCGATTTGCTGTCTTAATTCATTTCCAAGCTCAGAGGCCATTTCGTGATTCCCGATCAATTCAGCGACCACAGCCATTGCAAAAGTTGCTGATAAATTATCAGAAAACGCTAAGTCTTGCCCATTTCCAGTATCATTACCTAAATACATTTTTGTAGAATTTACTTCTTCGTTAAAGCCGCTCGCTAATATTGAAGTGTCACCGTTACTACTATACGTTCCGAAATTCCTTGAATGTGTTGCACTGAAATCGGGCGTGGCATTGTTTTCGGCAGGATTATATTCAGGATACGGGTCATAGTCCTGTCCGGGTTGTGGCGATGGAGAAAAGTCTGATCCAGGTGCTGAAAGCCCGTCATTCTCAGTCATGCTCTCTACAAAACCACTATCTTTAAGTCGCTCATAATTTTCCTGATCTTCATTAAGAGAACTATTTACGTGCCAAGCTCCCAGTCCGCCTTCTATTACCAAAGCTCCAGGCGTTAACATTGCCCCTGCCGCAGCAGGTGAAAAAATGGCTACACCACCAACAAAAGCGGCTGTTGTACCAATTGCTGATCCAGAATGATAAAGAACACCTTCGTAAGGGTTTGTTGGGTCGGGAACGGTTCGCTGCATACCAGTTGTTCTGTAAAGACCGGGTAACGCCGTGTCATTCATCCAGTTTTTAGTTGAATCTCCCCAATTGCTTTCTCCCCAATCATATCCGGTTGTATTCCTAGATACCCAACGTGCTCCCGAATTAACGATATCGCCAGCAGAAGCTGCCAGACTAGGAACTACGCTAACGCCCTCTATAAAACCATCTCTAAAAAGTCTGGCAGATCTCGCAGGGTTTTCTGCCACATTGTCTGCAAAATTCCCAACTTCGCGTATAGCGGTTCTAGCTGACTCAACAGGATGAGTCACTACGTGAGCAACGCTTCTAGACGCGGCGCTAACTCCGTTTGAAACACTATCCCATGTATCACTTAACCAACCCATATATTCTCTCTTCTCCTAAAGGTCTGTTGCCTTAAAAACTTATTCTTATTTACTACGATACAAGAAAGAAGTTAATAAACGCAAAATATACCTAAAATTCTTTCTTTATCAGTGCTTTACAATAAAACTATATAACAATTATGTTAATATAGAGTTATTTACTGGTATAGAGTAACCGAGAAAGAATATTGAAGCGAGTAAAGGTATTTATCCCTGATTAATCAATCATTTAGAATTTTAATGCTTGAAATGGCGCATGCCTGTAAAGACCATGGCGAGGCCGCGGTCATTGGCCGCATCTATCACGTCCTGGTCACGGATAGAGCCTCCGGGCTGTATAACAGCCGTCACACCCGCATCTGCTGCCGCCAGCAAACCATCAGCAAAAGGGAAAAAGGCATCTGATGCCACAACGGGGTTCAGACCATCTAAGCCGGCTTCCTTCATTTTGGATGCGGCGATTTTGGCCGAATCGATACGGCTCATCTGGCCAGCCCCAATTCCAACGGTTGCGCCATCCTTGGCATAGACAATCGTGTTGGATTTCACATGCTTGGCAATTGAAAAGGCAAAAAGAAGATCGCGTAACTCATCTTCTGTCGGTTCACGGTCACTGACCACCTTCAGATCATTAACAGTTATATGTCCGTTATCAGCATCCTGAATCAGATATCCGCCGGAAATGGATTTGATAATTTGACGTTTACTTGAGGGATCGGGCATCTCTCCCGTAGTCAGTACGCGGATTTTATCCTTGGCTTCGAACAGGGTTAATGCCGGGGCTTCAATTGAGGGTGCTATTACCACCTCACAGAATGTCTTTAATATAAGTTCAGTCGTGGCAGCGTTAAGCGGCCTGTTAACGGCAATGATTCCACCAAACGCACTGACGGGATCACACGCCAACGCTTTTTTATATGCGTCTTCCAATGTATCGGCGGAAGCCACCCCGCAAGGATTGGCGTGTTTGATAATAGCTACAGTCGGGGCTTCAAACTCAGAAACCAGCTCATATGCCGCATCCGTATCATTCAAATTGTTGTAGGAAAGCTCCTTACCCTGTACCTGCTTGGCTGTGGCAACGCCTGCGCGGTTCGATCCGTCCAGATACAGGCTGGCTGATTGATGCGGGTTTTCTCCATATCGTAAAACCTGCTTTAATTGCCCTGAAAAAGAAATTTGGTGCGGTGTATAGTCATCCATCTGCTGCGCCATCCAATTGGATATAGCGCTGTCATAAGAGGCCGTATGGGCATAGGCTTTGGCTGAAAGCTTTTGGCGTAGATCTCTGGATATACCGCCATTATTCTTGCTCATGTCCTTAAGGATATCTTTATAGTCGGAAGATGACGTGACAACTGTCACATCCTCAAAATTTTTGGCTGCCGCACGTATCATGGCCGGCCCGCCGATATCTATATTTTCAATACAGGTTGCAAAGTCAGCTCCCCCGGCAACCGTTTCGCGGAAAGGATAAAGATTAACCACAAGCATATCAATTGGCGCGATATCGTGGTCTTGCATGGCCTTATTATGGTTTTGGTCCTCGCGTTTCCCCAAAAGACCGCCATGAATTTTAGGGTGGAGTGTTTTGACGCGTCCCCCCATAATTTCGGGAAAACCAGTATGGTCTGACACATCCTTTACATTAATTCCTGCTTCTTTCAGGGCCTTGGCTGTCCCCCCAGTGGAGAGGATTTCTACACCCTCATCTGCCAGTTCCTGCGCAAAATCGGTCAGGCCTGTTTTGTCAGAGACAGAAAGAAGGGCACGTTTAATATGGGTGACAGTCATTACATTTCCAGAGTGATTGAGGTTGTGTTTTCACCTTGGTCAGTTGTGATACTGCACCCAAAGCCACGGGCGCTCAGTCCCAGTACAAATGGGTGAACAAGGCGCGGGTCGAGATTATCTATTTCGCAATTACCTTCCAGCGCATCAACTGTGCCATCGCGAAACTTACATGGTTCACCTTCTGCTGAGATGTGAACGGTTGAGCTTTCACGGGCAACTGTGATTGTACCTTTTTTGGGTAAGGTTTCTCCCATAAGAAGAAGCGCGCCCGCCGTCAGCTTACATAAACCGGAAGGCATTTCATCGCGATCGGCTTCGCCATTTTCCCAATCAAAAGTAACTTTGCTTTCCAAGGCAAAGTAAGCGCTCATCGCATGGTGAACATCCTTCATCGTAATCGATGGATCACGCCCGCCTGCGCCATAGGCAAAACGAAAGGCCTGTAATTTTGTTGTTGCTTGCTTGGTTGAGTGTTTCATTAACTCAAGCGCATCTTCTAAAGCATCAGGACCCATGTCCTCTAGAAATTCCAGTCCGTTATGAATGGCTCCTACCGGACTTATAAGGTCGTGACAGATACGCGAGGATAAAAGTTCAAGCAGGTGAACCTGCTTTTCAGCATCAGAATTCGATTGTGTAGCCAAGATTTTCTATCTCCTTTTTTAACATGGATTTAAGCCGTTCAAGGCCGTCTTCACTTTTTGCCTCAACACGGGTTGCCCAGGCATTTTGTGTATTTGAGGCGCGGATGAGAAACCACCCGTCATCTGTTGTGACTCTTGCGCCGTCAATGTCATTCACTTGAAATGAATCACTTTCTTTTGTTTTTAATGCGGATACCAGTTGATCGATTTTAGAAAACTTTTCTGCCTCATCAACTTCAATGCGAATTTCAGGCGTGGAGTAAAGACCGGGCAAATGGCTGGTGAGTTCCGAAAGTGACTTGCCTGATTCGGCAATAATATTGATCAGGCGTATGGCGCAATATAGTGCATCATCAAAACCATAATATTTATCGGCAAAGAAAATATGACCGGAAAGCTCACCCGCAAGAGGTGCTTTTACTTCCGCCATTTTTGATTTTATAAGGGAATGCCCTGTTTTCCACATGACAGGTTGTCCGCCATGACGTTCGATTTCATCAAAAAGGACTTGTGAACATTTGATATCTGCAACAATGGCCGAATTTGGAAACTCCTTCAGTACAGAAGCGGCGTAAACCGCCATTAATATGTCGCATCTCAAAATATTGCCTTTTTCATCAACAACACCGATGCGGTCTGCATCGCCATCGAAAGCGATTCCTAAATCACAGTTTTCGTGCTTAACAACATCGACCAGGTCAGCCAGGTTGGCGTCTACAGTCGGGTCAGGATGATGGTTCGGGAATGTGCCGTCCACCTCATCAAACAGGATAATATGTTCTCCTGGGAGATGCTCAACCATATCTTTTAAAACATTTCCGCCAGCACCATTTCCATTGTCCCAGGCAATTTTAAAATCTGTGTCGCAGTCCAAATCTTTAATCAGCCGTGTAACATAAGAGGATGTGACATCAATCTGTGTTTTATGTCCCTGGCCTTCTTCAAAATCACCTTTTGCTGCAATATCGCCCAGTTCCTGCACAAGCGGACCATAAACAAGCCCATCCTTAAACAGCATTTTAAAGCCATTATATTCAGGCGGATTATGTGAGCCTGTCACCATAACACCCGCATCCGCGCCATACTCCTTAACAGTGTAATACAGCATAGGGGACGGGCATAACCCGATAAGTTCGGCATGAAGGCCGGTTGATACGATGCCTTCGCTCAGCTTGTCAGCAAAATGCGGTGAGGTCTCGCGCCCGTCATAGCCAATTGCGACCTTGTGTCCGCCACGACGTTTTACCATTGTTCCAAAAGCGCGTCCCAGCATAAGGGCGTCGTGCTCTGTCAGGGTTTCCCCCAAACGTCCCCGAATATCGTATTCCCGTAAAATAGTCGGGTCAAAACTATGTGTGGTTGCCTCTGGTGTCACGACTGAGAACTCCCGTATTTTTGTAAGATCTGGCGCACATCATCGCCAATATCATTGTCCTTCAGGGAGTAGGCGATATTTGCTTCGATAAAGCCCAGCCGACTGCCGCAATCATATCTTTGGCCGTCATAGCGGAAGCCATGGAAGGGCTGGTCACCGATTAATTTGGCCATCGCATCGGTCAGTTGTATTTCACCGCCGGCGCCAGTTTCGAATTTTGATAAATGTCCAAAGACTTCTGGCTGCAAGATATAGCGACCTATGACAGAAAGCGTTGACGGGGCATCTTCGGGCTTTGGTTTTTCAACTAATCCATTGACCTCGACCAGGTTGCCGTTTTCTTTGCCTGTATCCAGAATTCCGTAACTGGCTGTTTGTTCCCTGGGTACATCCATGACAGAGACAAGGTTACCGCCTGTTTCGTTATAGGCTTCGACCATTTGCTTCAGGCAGGGTGTATCGGCAAGAACAACATCATCAGGCAGTAAAATCGCAAAAGGCTCACCGCCTACCAGTTTATGCGCACACCATACGGCATGGCCCAGTCCCAAGGGGCGTGTTTGGCGTGTCAAAAAAAGCTGGTTTTCACTGATTTCAGAACTTTTTATGGCTTCCAGCATGTCCAGCTTGCCGCGGGATTTAAGTGTGTCTTCCAGTTCAGGCTGGAAATCAAAATGCTCCTCCAGCATATTTTTGTGACGACCTGTTACAAAGATAAATTCTTCAATTCCCGCCTCGCGAGCCTCTTCAAAGGCATGTTGTATCAGGGGGCGGTCGGCCAATGGCAGCATTTCCTTTGGCATGACCTTGGTAGCGGGCAAGAAGCGTGTTCCAAGACCTGCTACGGGAAAGACGGCTTTACGGATAGGTTTCCATTTCGACATTGCTCTTTATCCTTGTTTGTAAAAGGCGTATTATGTTTGCCATGAATAACAGGAATTGTCCACCGCCTGTACCACGATTTATGCTGCAAACCGGATGGACATATAAAGGGAGAGCCACATGTCGCACGCTGCGCATTTAAAAGATTTACGGGATGAATTAAAGACCAGAAAACTGGATGGTTTCCTTATTCCCCGCACTGATGAATTTCAAAGCGAGTTTTTAGCACCTTATGCTGAACGCCTTGGCTGGCTGACCGGATTTACAGGCTCGGCCGGACTTGGTGTGGTCTTAGCGGATAAAGCCTATGTGGTAACGGATGGACGCTATACCTTACAGATAAAGGCAGAGGTCGATGCAAAACTTTACCAGACAGGCGATATTTTTGCGGATAAAGCCGCAGACTGGATTGCGGATAACACTAAAAAAGGCATGGTCATCGGATATGACCCGCTTCTTCACACACCTGCGCAGATAGAGGAATTTGAGAAAACTTTATCTTCCAAAGGCATTAAGCTGGAGGCGGTGGATGCTAATCCGGTAGATGTGGTCTGGAAAAACCAGCCATCCCGCCCCGATGATAAGGTTTTTCTTTTCGATGGGAAATATGCCGGGCGTACATCATCCGAAAAGCGTGATTTAATTGCGGAAAAAATCAAGGGGTTCGACCTTGACCATTTTATCATTACACAGCCTGATTCCATTGCCTGGCTGTTAAATATACGAGGGTGTGATGTTGCACATACGCCTGTTGCTTTATCCTATGCAGATATAGATAAGGCGGGAAATGTCACATGGTATATTGACCCGTCCAAAGTACCGGACGATGTGCGTGCTGCACTCGGCAATCACGTTACTATACAAGCGCCGTCCCAGCTGGAAAAAGATATGACAGCGCTGGCCGCGAAAGACCAGAAGCTGGGGCTCGATTATAAGCGCTCACCAGTCTGGTTTAAGTCTGTTCTTGGAAATGATACGGCACAGCTATGTGATATTACAGACCCGGTCATTGCACCGCGCGCCGCCAAACTTCCAGCGGAACTGGATGCCTCACGCATGGCGCATAAAAGGGACGGCCAGGTTCTAACCAAATTTTTTAAATGGTTTGCTGATGAGGCTCCGAAAGGCAATCTGAGCGAGTTGGAGGTCGTTGATAAATTGCTGGAATACCGCAAAAGCACCGGTCTTTTAAAAGACACAAGTTTTGAAACGATTTGCGGCTGGAAAGGCAATGGCGCAATCGTTCATTACCGCGTAACACCCAAAACCAATAAAGCCATCAAAGGCGATGGAATTTTATTGCTGGACAGTGGCGGCCAGTACGAGGATGGTACAACCGATATTACGCGTACGGTTGCGGTCGGTACACCTACACAAGAACAGCGCGAAAATTTCACACGCGTTTTGAAAGGTCATATTGCGCTGGCACGGGCTGTCTTTCCCGAGGGAACAACGGGCGCTCAACTTGATACATTGGCACGCCAACCTCTTTGGGATGCGGGGCTTGATTTTGCCCATGGCACAGGTCACGGTGTGGGGGTCTATTTAAGCGTACATGAAGAGGCCGCCAGTATTTCAGGACGTTCTCATGCGCCCCTAAAGGAAGGTATGATTCTGTCGAATGAGCCGGGTTTTTATAAGGATGGCGAGTACGGTATACGTATCGAAAATCTGGTGATCGTCAAAGATACGGGCAAAGTGAATTCAGCGGGCCGAAAGATGCTCGGCTTTGAAACAATCACGCTTGTCCCTCTTGATAAATCCCTGATTGAACCCAAATTACTTACCACAGATGAACAGGCCTGGCTGGATGACTACCACAAGGCCGTAGACGATAATATGAAAGGTCCTGATTTATGTCCCGCTTTATCTTGCCAGCCTTAACGGCACTTTTACTTCTATCTCCGACCGCCCAGGCGCAAGACGTAAATGACAGCTTTATGTCACGCATTCCCCCTGAAGGTTCAGTTATACTGAATCTGTCGGCGTCCGAGGAACTTGAATTGACGCAGGACGAACTTGTCGCGTCCCTTCGCTATGAGGTGACAGGAGATAACGCCAAGGACGTACAGTCTGAAATTAATGGTAAAATTCAGGAAGGGCTAAAGGCCGGAAAAGCTGTGGAAAGTGTGAAGGTTTCAACAGGCGGCTATAATGTCTGGCAGAATTACCGCCCACGCCCGACTGAAAACGGCAAAGATGATGAGGCTGAAGAAGCCGAGTGGCGCGGTCAGCAAACGATCAGCCTGGAAGGTAAAAATGCCGAAGAGTTTTTAAAGCTTGTGACTGATTTGCAAGGCATGGGTTTTCTCACCAGTAACCTGTCTTATACGCTGTCCTCTGAAAAGCAAAAGGAAGTACAAGACGAGTTGATGACAATGGCTTTGAAAAAATTGCAGGAACGCGCCAAGGTCGCGGCTGATGCATTGGGTAAATCCACGACCCAATTTATTGAAATTAACGCGGATAACTCCGGAAATCCCGGACCAATGCCGATGATGCGTGCTGAAATGGCACAAATGGACGGCGGCGCAATGAACAAAGCCTCTGCCGAGCCGGGGGAAACAACGGTTTCTATGACGGTATCGGCCCGTATTTTGCTAAAACCTTGACGAAAAATCGGATCTAGGTCACGCTTTTAACATCAACGCCATATCTGCGCCTTCACCGCCGGTCATTTCGACCGACCGTTTAGGGAGTGGAGAAATCCCATGCAAAACCTGCAAACGAACTAAAGGATGTCACTTTTTCTTTATAAAACAAATATATAAAGGGCTGTTTTTTAAAGGATAAACTTGCTCAGATCGGCGCTTCCTGCCAAATCGGCCACATGCTCGCGTACATAATCGGCGTCAATTGTCATCGTTTCCCCATCCATGTCCGAGGCTTTGAACGAGATATCATCCAGCAAACGCTCCATAACGGTCAGCAGGCGGCGTGCCCCGATATTTTCGACTGTCTCATTTACATCGAAAGAAATTTTGGCAATTTCATCAATGGCGTCATCGGTAAATTCGAGGGTTAGCCCTTCCGTTTTCATCAGGGCCTTATATTGTCTGATAAGACAGGCATCCGTCTCAGTCAGGATTTTCTTGAAGTCCTCTTGTGTCAGGGCGCGAAGCTCAACACGTATGGGCAAACGCCCCTGTAATTCAGCCAGTAAATCAGATGGTTTGGCGTAGTGGAAAGCACCACTTGCCACAAACAAGATATGGTCGGTCTTGACCGGCCCGTGTTTGGTCATAACGGTCGTGCCTTCAATCAAAGGAAGGAGATCGCGCTGCACACCTTCACGGGAGACATCACCGCCGCGTGCATCGGATCGGTGCGCAATTTTATCAACCTCGTCCAGAAAGACGATCCCATTCTGCTGTACCAGTTCAAGCGCGGTTGAGATGATTTTATCTTCATCCAGCAGCTTATCCGCTTCCTCGGCAATAAGGATTTCATATGATTCCTCGACCGTTAATTTGCGTTTTTTGGTTTTACCTTGACCCATGGCCTTACCCATCATGTCGCCAATATTGATCATGCCCATTGAGGCACCCGGCATTCCGGGGATGTCAAATGTAGGGAAGGGGTTAGAGCTGTCTTGCAGGTCTAATTCTATTTCCTTGTCGTTTAATTCGCCCTCACGCAGTTTTTTACGGAAGGCCTGGCGGGTTGTATCGCTGGCGTCCTTGCCAATAAGTGCATCCAGAACGCGGTCTTCCGCGGTCAGTTCAGCTTGCGCCTTTACAGTTTTGCGCATTTTTTCACGTGTCATGTGAATGGAAACTTCGGTCAGGTCTCGAATGATAGACTCGACGTCCTTACCCACATAACCGACTTCGGTAAATTTGGTGGCCTCAACCTTGGTGAAAGGCGCTTGGGCGAGTTTGGCGAGACGCCGCGCAATTTCGGTTTTTCCAACCCCTGTAGGGCCAATCATCAGGATGTTTTTTGGATAAACTTCTTCTTGTAAATCCTTATCCAGCTGCATACGTCTCCAACGGTTGCGAAGGGCAATGGATACGGCGCGCTTGGCATCTTTCTGGCCGATAATATAGCGATCCAGCTCGGATACAATCTCACGTGGTGAAAAAGAGGGTACGTCAAAAGTCTCAGTCATGGATAGTAACCTGTACTTTTTAAAATGGATTTAAAGGGTTTCGATAACAATATTATGGTTTGAGTAGACACAGATATCGCCTGCAATATTCATGGCACGCTTGGCAATTTCTTCCGCATCCATATCTTGGTCGATGAGCGCTCGTGCTGCGGCAAGGGCATAATTTCCGCCAGACCCGATGCCGATAATGCCGTCTTCGGGCTCAACCACGTCACCTGTGCCTGAGAGGATGAGGGATGTGTCCTTGTCACAGACAGCCATTAAAGCTTCCAATTTACGAAGATATTTATCGGTACGCCAGTCTTTCGCCAGCTCGACACAAGCGCGGGTTAACTGCCCGGGGTGAGCTTCTAACTTGGCCTCAAGGCGTTCGAACAAGGTAAAGGCGTCCGCTGTTGCACCGGCAAAGCCTGTAATAATTTTTTTATCCTTGCCCAACCGTCTTACTTTTTTGGCGTTGGATTTCATAACTGTCTGTCCAAGAGAGACTTGCCCGTCGCCTGCGACAACCACCTTGCCGCCTTTACGTATTGCCAGGATAGTCGTTGAGCGCCATTTTTGATCGTCCATTATATGTCGTCCGTTTGTTAAAGGTCTTTGTTTGTTTCCTGATAACACATATGGCTTTATGACTTAATTCGTCAAGTTTTACAAAAACTTCTAATAATATCTGGACTATGATCCTGAAATCGTAAACACTGAGCCGCGATAATTTATACGCGCATAATTGAGACCGATTAAAATTTTATGGATCCTTTTTTTGATTTAATGGCAACCGAAGTCGTGGGAAAATCCTTAGGGCTATGGCTCGGATTCCTATCCATTGTCGGTGTTCTTATTATATTTGATTTGGGCGTACTTAATAAAAAAGATAAAGCGTTAAGCTTTAAAAAAAGTCTTTACCTCACCTTTTTTTATATAGCTATATCAATACTCTACGGAATATATATATGGTTTCATTTCGGCACTGAAACGGCTGTGCCTTTCTTTACGGCCTATCTTGTCGAGAAAAGCCTGTCGCTGGACAATATTTTCGTTATGTCGGTCATTTTCGGCTATTACGGTATTCCACTGAAATACCAGCACCGTGTTTTATTCTGGGGGATATTAGGGGTGCTTATATTACGGGGTATCGTGATCGCCCTTGGAACGTATATAACAGCCCAATTTTCGTGGATCTTGTTCATTTTCGGGGGGCTTCTGGTTTATACCGGGGTTCGCATTATGCTCACTGATGAAGACGATGCTGTTGATTTGGAAAACAGCAAGATACGAAAAGTGCTGACCGCTAATTTCAATGTAACCAACCAGCTAAAGGGTAACCGCTTTTTTATCTGGAAAAAGGCAAAACTGTCCGGTATCCCACGTGTTCACCTGACACCCTTATTTATGGCTCTGATTACGATTGAGTTTGCTGACTTGTTATTTGCGATGGATTCCATACCTGCTGTTTTGGCAATTTCATCCGATACATTCGTAATCTTTACAAGTAATATCTTTGCCATACTCGGGCTTCGCGCCATGTATTTTATGCTGGCGGCACTTTTGGAGCGGTTTAAATATCTAAAATACGCCTTATCGATAGTCCTTATATTCATAGGTGCCAAAATTTTCTACAGCCATATTTTTGGTAAAATTGACCCGATGATTTCCTTAGTCATTACTATGACAGTACTTATCGGTGGGGCTATAATTTCTTTTGCAAAAACAAAAGGTGATGAAGCCAAAGACGGACAGGGCAGTGCAGAGTAAATTGTGCTTAGCCGAGGTTCCTGCGTCCAGTGCCTACTGCAAAGCGGCATGAAATACCCCTGTTTTTCTGTTTAGCAGATATGTTATACTGAACGTAAGCCATCCATTTACGAGACAGGACAGGTATGCCACAGGCAAATCATATAAGGCCGGAAGATCTCAAAACAGATTCAAGTGTAGAATTAGTCATTGATCCGCTCACTACGGGTGACCTTAATGATCTATGTGATGCAACAGATGCTGCGATTGAAGATGGTGGCGGTTTTGGCTGGGTGGACACACCTTCGCGTGATGTTATGGAGCGATATTGGCAGGGCGTGGTGACCATTCCGTCCCGCTTGCTGTTTGTAACGCGTCTGGACGGCACAATATGCGGGACAGCCCAGCTTGTTCTCCCTCCGCGCAATAATGAGGCGCAAAGTTTTGCGGGTCAGTTGACGTCGTTATTTATTACACCATGGGCACGAGGCCACGGGCTGGGTACAAAACTTTTGAAATTTATTGAAGAAACAGCACGGACAGAAGAGCTGGAAGTCTTAAACCTTGATGTCCGGGAAACGCAATATATGGCAATAAAGCTTTATGAGAACAATGGTTATGTGCATATGGGAACACATCCATATTATGCCAGTGTAAATGGTGAGACTGTACCGGGTAGATATTACTACAAGATGTTGAAATCCCGCCTTACCGGCGAAACAAAAGCCTGACTTTATTCAATATCAATATAAATTGACATCCAGCCACCTGAAGAGCTTTTCTTTGGGTTCGGCATCAGGCGATTATGCTTCTGGGGTAATGTACGTCCTGTCAGCTCGTAATATTTTTTGACCTTGGCCAATTTGTCGCGAAGTTTTTGGACAGCCATATCAGGACTGGCCGCAGTAACAGACATTTCAGGGAAATTATCTATAGAAGCATTATAAAGGTCGTGCGCAAAATTCTCATTGGATGAGTGCGAGACCGGAGTGCAATTTATCCAGTAACCTTTTTCAGACATTGAAGGGCTCCCGTACACTGTTTAATTTATTATTATGTTATTTATTAGTGTGTACTAATGTTAGCAGGAAAAACTGCGTAAATCCAGTTATTTATAACGCGTTCTTAAAATAATTTGACTCTTGGTTGGAAAAAAAGAAAAACTTGAGAGAAGACAAAGAGTCAAAAAAAGGAGGCCGGAATGGCTTATGATGAGTCCAATATTTTTGCAAAAATTCTGCGTGGAGAAATACCCAATGACACGGTTTTGGAGAATCAGCATGTGCTGGCATTTAACGATATAACACCGAAAGCCCCCGTTCATGTACTTGTAATACCTAAGGGCCAATACACCGATATCCATGATTTTGGTCAGCGTGCCAGTTCCGATGAAAAAGCGGCTTTGTTTGATGCTGTAGCTGAAATTGCCGAGATGAAAAATTTGGAAGAAGAGGGTTTCCGCACTATTGCCAACACAAAATCAAATGGAGGGCAGGAAGTCTCTCATTTTCATCTGCACATACTGGGTGGCGCACCTATGGGCCCGATGGTAAGCTCGTCCTGACAGGTTTCAGGATTTGCCGGAAAACGGATTTTATTCAGCCTGTCCAGCTTTCTGAAATAGGATATCTCGTAATCCCGCTCGCCTGTTATCGGTCGGTCATCTATGGCATTTGGATTGCAGGGATAATTAATCGGTAATGCTGGAAATTCTCTATGCAATTTTGCCATTGTGGGTGCCAGATATTTCATACCTTCTTCTTCGAAGCGGCTGGGAGTGAGGATAAACCCGTTGTCTTGCGCATAGGCAAAAATACTTCTGACAATTTTCTTGGCGCATCCCTGATTTTTAAATTCGGGATCAACCGAGACGTGATCCAGTATCAATTGCCCTTTCATTAAATGGCTTGGTCGTACAGACCCAACGGCGACCACCTGATGTTCAGGTGTTGTGATAACAAAATGCGTCTGATTGGGCGCACATAGCGAATCCAGATAGCGCAGACGCTTATACATGCCTGCATTACAATTAAAGACCGTATTTAAATTATTCAGGCCGTTAAAATCAGTGACTGTGACATCGGATAATTCCATGGGCAAAATATAAACGATTTTATTTATTATGAAAAGTAAAAAATACGATTTACTATATTTAATAAGAAGACATTCCGAATTCAATATTTTAACTTGTTTACGTTTTGTTCCTGTGTCATAAATTTTTGCGGGAGGAAAAAGTATGCTCGCGACAATTAAGACAGTGGCGTTTCACGGGGTGGATGTCCTGGACGTGGATGTTCAGGTGCAAATCGCCAACGGTTTGCCTGCTTTTACAATTGTGGGGTATATTAATTTAATAATAGGAGAAATCTTTTGTTGCGATTAATTTCCTTAGTTTTAACAATGCTATTCGTGCCTTTAACATCTTATGCAGATGATGTTAGTTGTTCTCTTTTTGGTGCGGAATATGTCCCGCAAAATCAAAAGATCGAAAAAAGTTTTGATAAAAATCATAACTTAACTAACAAAACATTACGCTTTGTATTGCGCCCAGAAAAGGGGGACATGACAGGACCTGATAGAAGCATATTTTTATACTTTGATGCATATGGTCCTAGTGGTGAAAAAGTTAGTTCTATGCGCTTAGGTAACTCATCAAGTAATGGTATACCTATTACGGGTTTTGGTTCTGCATCAGGCATGTTTTGCACATTTGGTAAGAATAACGAAACTGACTGTGAAGAACTTAGTCGATCTTTCGGGTTCATACCCTCTTACGTTAATGATGATTTCTCTGAAGGTTTTTTATCCTCTAGGGTTAATGCACCAAAACTAATTATTCTTCAAGATACATATCATCAATTGACCTATAATTCTTATAATCAGGAAGAGGATTGGGATAAATATATTAAGTTCTACACAGAAGATCGAGTTTATCCTGATTTTCGTTTTTATGATTTTTGGATCCGGACAAAATGCGGAAAACTGAATTCAAAGGAAAACAATGCTCGCGACAATTAAGACAGTAGCGTTTCACGGAGTTGAAGTTCTGGACGTTGATGTCCAGGTCCAAATCGCCAACGGTTTGCCTGCTTTTACAATAGTTGGTCTTCCCGATAAGGCCGTAGGCGAAAGCCGCGAGCGTGTACGTGCCGCCCTACATGCGCTGGGAATTGCACTGCCGCCAAAGCGTGTCACCATAAATATGGCGCCTGCCGATCTGTCAAAGGAAGGCTCGCATTTTGATCTTCCAATCGCGCTGGGTGTTCTGGCGGCGATGGAAATTTTACCAGCCGAAGAGCTTGCCAATTTTGTAGCACTCGGCGAGTTATCACTCGATGCCTCATTGCGCCCGATAGCAGGTGTGCTTCCTGCCTCCATGCACGCTAATAAAGGTGGTTACGGGTTGATTGTCCCCAAATCCTGCGGTGCGGAAGCGGCCTGGGCCGGGGATCTGGATATATTGGCACCAGCCCATCTTTTGGGCCTGATAAATCATATTAAGGGCACACAAGTTCTTTCACGACCCGAAGCAAAGCTCAAAGAGGGTTTAAAGTTCAACGGGCCGGATCTGGCCCATGTGAAGGGTCAGGAAACGGCCAAGCGCGCGCTGGAAATTGCGGCAAGTGGCGCGCATAATTTGCTTATGATCGGCCCGCCCGGATCGGGTAAATCGATGCTCGCCTCATGTCTGCCCGGAATTTTACCGCCTTTATCGCCTGCAGAGGCGCTGGAGGTGTCAATGATACATTCTTTGGCGGGTCACCTGCCGGATGATGGGTTGGTCAAAACACGCCCATACCGCGACCCGCATCACTCGGCCTCTTTGCCTGCGCTTATCGGTGGTGGGCAACGCGCCAAGCCGGGCGAAGTGTCACTAGCACATAAAGGTGTTTTGTTTCTGGACGAATTGCCTGAGTTTCAACGCGCAACATTGGAGTCCCTGCGCCAGCCGATTGAAAGTGGGGAGGTTCTTGTCTCCCGTGTAAATTATCATGCTAAATATCCGGCCAATGTACAACTGGTTGCCGCCATGAACCCTTGCAGATGCGGGCATTTGGGTACTGCGGATATGGAATGTACAAAGGCACCCCGATGCGGTGCGGATTATCAGGCCAAAATTTCCGGCCCGATGTTTGACCGGATAGATTTAAGCGTTGATGTACCACAAGTCTCAATTGCCGATCTTCAGATAAGAGGCGAGGGTGAAAAATCAGAAGAGGTCGCAAAACGCGTGGTCAGGGCACGAAATGTTCAGGAAGAACGTGCCTTACAATTGGGTCTTTCTGCGAAAGTAAACAGTGAGACACAAGGTGAAGAACTTGAAAAAATCGCGCCTCTTGAGTCAGATGCGCGTGACCTTCTTTTGCAAGCGGCAGATAAAATGAAATTATCGGCCCGTGCTTATCACCGCGTGATAAGACTGGCACGGACAATTGCCGATATGGAACAAAAAACAATACCCGAGAGTTTGTCAAAGGCGCATATAGCAGAAGCCCTATCTTACCGCCGCGCAAGTTTAAGGGAATAGGCAAGGTTTTGTTTTAAAAAGACAAAAAGTTATATTTAGACGCTGTTAAGTCTTTTGTGACATAATATAGGTATAGGAATTTTATGGCCGTTTACGACGATACAGGATATGTGACGACACCGTCATACGACTCTTTTGCCGCGACACTTGATGTCGGTGGACCGTCGAGCGCGGCTGAATATGTGCAGCCAGCTAAAGACCTACTAAACTCCGATTTCACAAATGCCAACGGGCTTAATGAGCAGGCGATGAGCGCCAAAGCCGGACATGAGGCTGCCCTTGATGGTATGCAGGTTCGTTTTGCGGAAATAAAGGGCGGTATTCAGGCCGGTCCTGAAAATACAGGCAAGGTTGATGCAAAAAGCATAGGCGCTGATATTGGTGCTGGCGCTGTAGCTGCTCCGCTTGTGCATGGTGCTGCCCGTGTAATGGATATGGCTTTGCCCGGCGCGGGACTGGCCTTTCAGGCAGGTGTTGCCGCCTATGGTGCAATAGAGCTTGGTTCAAAAATGAAATCCTATTTCACGCAAGATGATATTTATGATGATCAGGAAGTATCAGACGCATACGGTTATGAAGGCATGTCCTATGCAGATAATGCCATGCCAAATGATATGATGATTATGCGCCCAGCTCCGCAAGCTGAGCCGGTTGGACGCGTTGAGAATGTCGATTTCTGGAACAGTCCCGATCAAAAACTTGCCGAGCTTGCAGCAGATCATGACCCGACCATGAACGCCCTTGCCAAACAGGAAGTGGCTACAAATGAGATGGTGGCTGATATCGGAGGTCTCCAGGAACAGCAAATCGACCGTGGAATTTCGCAAGGCCCTGCGGCACCGCAACCAGTATAAAAAACTCTCTAAAATAATATTTTAATTGTCATCCATTGCGCCGAGTGCAAGGTCGGCGAGGTCTTCGGCATTGTCCTGATTTTGTTTTTCAAGCTTTCGGTAATGCTTGTAAGTAAATGGCAGACTTATCATGTAGGCAATGGAAATTGCCGATAATGTAATCCAGGGCGCGTGTATAAGTGCGGCGATTGTCAAGCCACAAAAAGCAAGAGCCGGCACAGTCATCTTAGGCGCTATGCGGATTTGTTTGGAAGACCAGCTTGGAATCCGGCTGACCATCAAACCGCCAATCAAAATTGCCCATACGCCTATCAGCGGAAGCGCAAAATTCAATTCACCGAAAGTATCAGGAGCTTGAAACCATATAAATATGGGGAAAAGAGCAAGACCAGCTGCGGCTGGTGCAGGAATACCGGAAAAAAACAGTTTTGCCCATTTTGGTTTTCTTTTTAATTCGGCTTGTGCGGAATTAAATCTCGCAAGGCGCAACCCGCAAGAGGCTGCATAAATTAATGTCGCGATCCAACCAAGCTTTCCGGCTTCGCCAAGCCCCCAAACATATAAGATAAAAGCAGGCGCCACACCAAAACACAGAAAGTCGGAAAGCGAGTCAAGCTGTGCGCCAAATTCGCTTCCTGCATCCAGTAACCTCGCCATTGCCCCATCAAGCATGTCTAAAATGGCAGATACCAAAATAAGCAGAACGGCTGTCTCAAAACGGCCATTGAAAGCCATCTGTATAGCGGTTAAACCCGATAAGAGCGCCATTAACGTCAATAAATTCGGAATAAATTTATGGAGCGCAAGGAGTTGTGCACCATCATCTGAATCATCAGATGAGACGATAGTGTTTTCTGCGTCTTTGAATGTTTTTTCAGATTGTGTTTCTTGTGACATGAAGTCTTTCTGGTTATATGTCTATGCTTGTCCGGGACTTTTCCTTTGAAGTCAGATCGGCAAGAATGGTTTCACCACCAATGGCCGTTTGCCCTATTGTGACCAGTGGGTTAACGCCTTTCGGCAGATATATATCCAAACGGCTGCCAAAACGGATAATTCCCATGTGTTGACCTGTGGCCACGTCTTGGTCTTCGTGCAAGTCGTTTAAGATACGTCTTGCGACCAATCCTGCGATCTGGACAAAAGCTATATGTTTACCGGATGCTGTTTCCACGAGGGTGGCACTTCGTTCATTGTCTTCACTGGCCTTGTCCAGAGAGGCATTTAAAAACTTGCCGGCATTATAGACAACCTGTTTTACCTTACCGGCGATTGGAACGCGGTTAACATGAACATTAAAGACACTGAGGAAGATGCTGACCCTTGTCCAGTCGCCTTCGCGCAAAGCAGGCTCAAGATCAAATTCTGCGGGCAGCATAATATTTTCTTTAATCAGAATGACGCGACCATCGGCCGGGGAAACCACAAGCCCCTCTTTTTGAGGTACGGAGCGCACAGGATTACGAAAGAAAAACAGGCACCATATTGTGAGTACAAGTCCGATCAGGCCTAGAAATTCTGATAAAAAGGCCAATATTATTGTAAGAAGAGCAAAAGCAAATATAAATGGCCAGCCAGCAGGGTGAACAGGAAAGCTCAATGTATTCCATGTTGTTTTAACCAGACCTTTTACTGTGTGGAGGTAGGAGCCTGATTCTGATATGTTATCGTCACTTGTCATTTATGCGCCTTTCTGCAATCTTAATGAGGAGTGTCACCCAAAAGGAAACGTCCATGAAAACTTTTCTTACTATATTGTTTTTAATATTTCTGTCTAGTCCCGGCGTTTTATTGGCGCAAGAAGTTGAATTGAAAGGCATGGATTCGCACCCCGGATATTGTGATGGCATTGAGAGCACGGCCCAGGCATTGAAATGCGTTACAAAGCACAAAAAAGATGCAGAAACTGAACTGCTTAACAATACTAATACAGTTATGGAGGATATGGATGATAATGTTTTGTCCAGTTTTCAGGAGGTGCAGAATAAGTGGCTGGAATACAGATCTGCTGAATGCGCTTATGAAGCGGACAGGGTCGCAGCAAGCGGATTGAAGCAAATCACGGAATTATCCTGTCTTGCGAAGAAAACGCA
>Ga0066376_10001499_pt1 | contig 22647 bp, 20 predicted proteins | sample Knorr_S15_td_Bot_FD_77009 | JGI IMG/M metagenome (GOLD analysis project Ga0066376, IMG submission 77009) | Marine microbial communities from Southern Atlantic Ocean transect - Knorr_S15_td_Bottom_ad_5009_LV_A | ecosystem: Environmental > Aquatic > Marine > Oceanic | place: Southern Atlantic...
AACACCGCGCCCTTATTGCGCAGGCTCTCGACCACATGTTTGTTGTGGACGATCTCGTGGCGCACATAGACCGGCGGCCCATAGATTTCGAGCGCGCGCTCGACAATGGCTATCGCCCGCTCGACGCCGGCGCAAAATCCCCGTGGGGTGGCAAGAATGATTTTCATTATTTGACCTTACGTATCCAGTCCGCATATAGCGCTCAGCCTGCCGCGATGCAACAGGGTCACGCTATTTCTCTTCACGGGGCAACAGCGCCGGCAGCACCAACAGGGTGCAGATCAGGGTCAGTATAACGCCGATCGTCAGCAAAACACCCATTGTCGCGGTGCCGCGGTGGGTCGAGACCGCCAGGCTGCCGAAACCGGCTATGGTGGTGAGTGCGCTGAACACCACGCCGCGCGCCGTGCTGGTCGACAGGATCGAGGCGCGGCTCTTAGGGTCCGTTCGATAGCGATAGACGAGATGGATGGCGGAATCCACGCCGACCCCGAACAGCACCGGCAGCACGATCACATTGGCGAAATTGAAGGGCAGGTTGAACAGCGTCGATGCGGCGATGGTCAACAGGGCCGCGAGCAGCAGGGGGGTGACCACGAAGATCACATCGTCGAGCCGGCGCATGAGGACGATAACCAGAACCACCACGGCCGCCACCGCCGAGATCAGCGCCTGGATGAAGGCATCGACCACCGCATCGCCGGATTCGAGCAGAGATATAGGGCTGCCGACCGCATCGGGGGCCACACTGCGCACGGTTGTCACGAAGCGCCGAAGCGCTTGATTGTCGGTAAGGTCGTCCTCTGGAAAGACCTGAATCCGAACTCGCCCGTCCATGGCCATCTCGCGCATCACCAGGGATTGCGGAAGATCGCTGAAGGTGATCGGCTCGACCGGCTCAAGCGCTGCATAGAGACGGCGAATACGCTCGGGGAAGCCGCCGAGGAGGCTGTCCTCTATGGTCTCGAGGAGAGAGGCCACATCGTCTTTTGCGAGGAGCCGGGCGAGGTTTTCAGATAACTGCTCGGCACCGGAGCCGGCATAACCGTCGAGGGCGGCCTTGAAGCTGTCCAGGGCCTGTTGCCTTTCGGCGGCATCAGGCGGCGCCAGGGCGTTCACCACCGGCAGGCCCATGAACAAGGCTATCTCCTCGATCAGCGCAAGTTTTTCCGCCTGATTGTTGGGCAGGTAATCGGCGATGGAGAGGGCCTGATAAACGCCGTCCAGCTTGTCGATTTCCTGGGCCAGGGCGTCCGCCTCGGCGACCCCGTCGGTGAGAACATCGATCGACCAGGGCGGGCGTTCGCTCTCTTTCAACAGGTCTTGCAGGGTGGTCACCGATTCGGCGGTCGGGTCGTGCAGGTTAAGCGGGTTGAAGTCAAAGCGCGCCGCGATCACCGGCGGGATCGCCGCCAAGGCGACGATTACGGCGCCAATCCGCACCGCCTTGCGGTGGCGCGGCAGAATATCCTTGCCGGCTGGCCGGCGGGCGGCGGGCGCTTTGTAAGCAATGGGCAGGACACCCAGCATGGCGGGCAGCACGGTAAAATTCGCGAACAGGCAGATGAACATGCCGGTGCCGGCGATCAGGCCGAGTTCCGATACGCCCGTGTAATCCGTCGGGATGAAGACATAAAACCCCGCCGCCGTGGTCGCCGCGCAGAAGAACAGCGCGCCGCCGACCTCGCGCCCGGCGCTGGCCACGGCCTCGTTCTGGTCTTTTCCGAGGCCGATCAATTCCCGGTAGCGCAGGCACATATGGATGCTGAAAGCAGCCCCCAGGCTGATGAACAGCACCGCGAAGGCAATCGATATGATATTAAGTTCACCGATGGCGGCGGTGGCGAATCCGGCGGTCCAGATCAGCCCGCAAAGCAGGGTGATCAGCGCCGAAAACACCAGCCGAACGCTGCGCAAGCCCAAGAGAAGGATCACGCCGACCAGCAGGAATGACAAGGGTCCGGCCAGCTCGGCGCCGTCGCGGGCGCTTTCAAGCTGGGCGTAATTCAGGGCGACGCTTCCCGTCAGGCGAACGCGCACAGCCTTGTCCGCTGTTAGCCCAAGCTCATCGATCACCGATCGCACCCTGTCGAGGGGCAGTTTCTGCGGCTGCATGCTGGTAAAATCGAGGACCGGCTGGACCACAAGATAGGCGCGGCGGTCATTAATGTCGGCCTCGTCGTCACCGGAAATCACCGAGCGCCAGGAAAGGTGATAGGAGCGGCCCTCAAGAGCCGCCTCGGTCGCCGTATTGAGGCGTCCAAAAGCGTCGGTGAGGTCGAAGCTCTCAGCGTCTTCTTCTTCCAGGGCGCTCTGCAACACCCCGAACAGGCCGCGCAAGGAGGGGTCCACGGATAGCTTGCCGATCAGCGGCTGGACCTCCGCCAGATTGTCGGCCAGATCGCCAAGCGCTTCCGTATCGAGATAAAGCAGGCCGTTGGTCGCGAAAAAAGGATCGCCGCCGGGTTGGTAGACGGTCTTGAAGATTGCGTCGTCACGGCGCAGGCGAACGGCCAACCGCGTGGCGGCGTCCTCGGCGAGATCGGGCGTCTCCCCGTCGATGACCACAACCAGGGTATCGATGGAGAGCGGGAACGCCCGGTCATAATCCTTGATCGCCTGGCGGAACGGCAGGGTCTCATCGATCATGTCGGTGGTGTCGGTGTTGATGCCGAGGTTTGAGGCGGTGAACCAGAGACTCACCGCACTGGCGGCGATTGCGGCGGCAACGACCCATCCGGCGCCGCGATGCACCGCGCCGATCCAACCAGCGAGCATCCTGCCGGGCGCGTGATCTTTATCTCGAGTCATGACTTCATTAGGGGTGCTGGCGTTTTGTGGTCGGCGGCTTGCAAGGCGGTGCGGAAGACGCATATTGTCTATAGGAATTTATCATGCAGCGCATCCTCGCATTCACTCTCATCGCCCTGCTGGGCCTGAGCTTCACGGCTCGCGCCGCCGAATCCCCGGCCCGCCATATCGTGACCTCGCTCCATGACACCCTGCTCGACGTCATGATGGCCGCCGATGCCCTCGGCTTCGAGGGCCGGCGCGACTACATCACGTCGGTGATGACGGAAACCTACGATATGGCCCTGATCGCCCGCGCCTCGACCGGACGCTATTGGCAAAGGGCAAGCGAGGAACAGCGGCTGCGCATCATAGACGCCATAACCCGCCTCAGCATTACCATCTATGCGGCGCGGTTCAACGGCTTCTCGGGCGAACAATTCCGTACTTTATCCGAGGAGCCCGCGCCACGCGGCACCGTGCTGGTCAAGACCGAGATCGTCAAAAGCGATGGCCAGACCGTGGCCCTCAATTATTTGATCCATGAGGTTGCCGGAATGTGGCGGATCATCGATGTCTATCTCGACGGCGTCTATAGCGAGATCGCCCTCAAGCGGGCGGATTACGCCGGCATTCTCAAGAGCAAAGGCTTCGATGGGCTGTTCGCCGAGATCGAAAAGAAAATCGCCACAATCGAGCGCGAAGGCCGCCAGTAACTATTGTAACTGGAAGCCGGCGTCGTCGGTGTTATGATCCGCCCAATGACGCGATCAGACATTAAACCAGGTGACAGCGCGCTCGCCGCCCGGCTTTCCCGTGAACTCGAAGGCGAGGTGCTGTTCGACGCGGCCAGCAGGGGGCGCTATTCGACTGACGCCTCGATCTATCAGATTGAGCCCATCGGCGTGGTCGTGCCGAAGAGCGAGGGTGACGTTATCAGCGCCATCGCCGTAGCCGCCGAGGCGGGGGTTCCGATTCTGCCGCGCGGCGCCGGCACCTCGCAATGCGGCCAGACCGTAGGCGAGGCCCTGGTCATCGATTGCAGCAAATATCTCGATGGGGTGCTCGAATTCGACGCGGAGGCGCACCGGATCAAAGTTCAGCCCGGCATGGTGCTCGACCGCCTCAATCGCTGGCTGGCGCCTCACGGCCTGTTCTTCCCGGTCGATGTATCGCCGGCCAACCGCGCCACCATCGGCGGCATGACCGGCAACAACAGCTGCGGCGCGCGCTCGATCCGCTACGGCAACATGGTGCATAATGTGCGCGCTATCGATGCGGTGCTGGCTGGCGGCGAAACCCGGCGATTCGACGCAACCCCCGGCGATGATGCCCTGGCCGCACAAATGCTGGCGCTGGCGTTGCGCGAAGGCGACGAGATCAGGCGGCGCTTTCCCGACCTGTTGCGCCGGGTCGGCGGCTACAACATCGATCGCATTGCCGAGAACATGGCCCATCTGCTGGTCGGCTCGGAAGGCACCCTGGGGTTCTTCACCGCCATCACCCTCGATCTTCAGCCGATCCCCCGCCATCGCGTCATGGGTGTCTGCCATTTCCCGAGCTTCCGCCGCGCCATGGAGCTGACCCCGGCTATCGTTAGCCTGGACCCGTCGGCGGTGGAGCTGGTCGATCCGACCCTGCTGGCGCTGGCCCGCGAGCAGGCGCAATTTGCCGCCGCCGTGGATCGTTTCGTGGTCGGCGATCCCGGCGCCCTGCTGATCGTCGAATTCGCCGGCGACGACGAGGCCGAGCAGAAGGCGGGTCTCGCCGATCTGGTGGCGCTGATGGGCGATCACGGCTTGCCGGACGCCGTGGTCGAGGCGACCGACCGGGCCTTCCAGAGCGCGGTGTGGGATGTTCGCAAGGCGGGGCTCAATATCCTCATGTCCATGAAGGGCGAGGGCAAGCCGGTCTCCTTCATCGAGGACTGCGCGGTGCCGCTCGACGACCTGGCCGATTATACCGAGCGGCTCGACGGCATTTTCGCAAGCCACGGGGTTGCGGGCACCTGGTATGCCCATGCCTCGGTCGGCACCCTGCATGTGCGCCCGGTGCTGAACATGAAGGACGGCGGCGATGTGACCAAGATGCGCGCCATCGCCGAGGAAGCCTTCGCCATGGTGCGCGAATACAAGGGCTCCCATTCCGGCGAGCACGGCGACGGCCTGGTGCGCTCGGAATTCCACGAAGTCATGTTCGGCGAGCGGCTGGTGCGCGCCTTCGAGGCGGTGAAGGACGCCTTCGATCCGACCGGGCTGTTCAATCCCGGCAAGATCGTGCGGCCCACGCGCATGGACGACCGTTCGCTGTTTCGCTACCCGCCGGGCTATGCCGTGCAGGAGCCAGAACAGAGCGTCCTCGACTGGTCCGCCTGGGGCGGGTTCGGCGGCGCCGTCGAGATGTGCAACAACAACGGCGCCTGCCGGAAATGGGACGACGGCGTCATGTGCCCGTCCTATCGCGCCACCAGGGACGAGCGCCACCTGACCCGGGGCCGCGCCAACAGCCTGCGTCTCGCGATCAGCGGCCAGCTCGGGCCGGACGCTTTTACATCATCTGAAATGTTTGACACCATGGCGCTCTGCGTTGGCTGCAAGGGCTGCAAGCGGGAATGCCCGACCGGCGTCGACATGGCGCGCATGAAGATCGAATTCCTGCATCATTACCGAAAGCGCCACGGCCTGCCCCTGCGCGAGCGGCTGATCGCCTATCTGCCGCGCTATGCGTCCTGGGCGGCGCGGCTCGCGCCGCTATCAAACCTTCGCCTGCCTGTGGGCTTTACCGGCGAACGCCCCCTGCCGCGCTGGCGCCGCGATGTTTTCCGTGGCCCCGCGCCAAGCGGGCAGGGAGGGGTAGAGGGGGCGGGAAAAGACGTGGTTCTGCTCGCTGATTGCTTCAACCGGCATTTCGAGCCCGAAAATCTCCACGCAGCGGTCGCGGTCATGCAGTCCATGGGCTATCGGGTTCATTCTCCGGATCGCCTGTGCTGTGGGGGAACCTTCCTGTCGGTCGGGCTGGTCGAGGAAGCCAGAGTCGAGGCGCGGCGCACCGAAGCAGCACTCGCGCCTTTTATCGAGCGCAACGTTCCCATCGTCGGCCTTGAGCCGGCCTGCCGCATGGACGAATTCGATGTGAAAATCCAATCCTTGGAGGCGTTCCTCTGCAGCCGTGATGAGACTTTGAATCTCAAACCCCTGCCGGCCGCCCGTGCCCTGGTCCACGGCCATTGCCATCAAAAGGCATCGGGCGAATTCGGCCTGGTGAGCGAGGCGTTGTCCCTGATCCCCGAGCTGGAAACCACGACCATCAAATCGGGTTGTTGCGGTATGGCCGGCTCGTTCGGCTATGAGGAAGAGCATTATCACATCTCCATGAAGATGGCCGAGGCCGACCTGCTGCCCGCCGTGCGTGAGGCCACGCCCGGCACCCTGTTGGTGGCCGACGGCATAAGCTGCCGCCAGCAAATTCGCCACGGCGCGGGGGCCGATGTGATGCATGCCGCCCGCCTGTTCGAAATGGCCTTGGCGGACGGGTAATTTCTGCTACAAGGAAATTAGATTCAGACGGGAGAGAGAGCGCCATGAAAAGCCAAGCTCGGGTGGTGGTTATCGGCGGCGGCGCCATGGGGGTCGGCGCGCTGTATGGACTGGCCAAGGCAGGCTGGTCCGATGTGGTTCTGGTTGAGAAGGGTGAGCTGACCTCGGGATCGACCTGGCATGCGGCCGGGCTGGTGCCGAGCTTTATCGGCAGTCTCAATATGGCGAAGATTCATCGCCACGGCATCGAGATGTACAAGAGCCTCGAGGCCGAGACCGGTCAGCATACCGGCTGGCACGGCTGCGGCGCCATTCGCCTGGCGGTGACCCAGGACGAGGTCGACTGGTTCAAGTATGTCAAAGGCGTGCTCGATCTGGCCGGCTCCGAATGCCATTTGATCGGCCCCAACGAGATCAAGCAGCTGCATCCCCTGATCAATGTGGATGACGTTCTGCTCGGCGCCTACACCCCTGGCGACGGCCACACCGACCCGGCGTCCTCGACCCAGGCCATGGCGGCGGGAGCGCGCAAGCTGGGCGCTGAAATCTATCGCTTCAACCGGGTGACCGACACCAAGCAACTGCCCAGTGGCGAGTGGCTGGTGGAGACCGAGAAAGGCACCATCACGGCGGAGCATGTGGTCAATGCGACCGGCTGTTTCGGCCCGCAGACCGCCGCCTGGGTCGGCCTCAAGCTGCCTTATGTGAGCATGATCCATCAGTATCTGGTGACCGAGCCGATCGACGAGATCGCCGATCTCGGCGAGGAGTTCCCGGTTATCCGCGATCCGCGCGCGTCCTGCTACTACCGGCGCGAAAAGCAGGGCCTGGTGATCGGCCCGTACGAGACATCCGGCGCTCAGGCCTGGGGCCTGGACGGCGTCGACTGGTCGTTCGATATGGATCTGTTGCCGCCGGACATCGACCGCCTGGAACCTCATCTGGAGCGGGTCATGGAGCGTATGCCGGTGTTCGGTAAGGCCGGCATCTCGCGCATCGTCAGCGGCCCGATCACCCATACGCCGGACGGCAATTTCCTGCTCGGCCCGGCGCCGGGCCTGCGCAACTACTGGCTCTGCTGCGGCGCCAGCATCGGCGTCTGCCAGGGGCCGGGGGCGGGCAAGGTGCTCGCCGAATGGATGATCCACGGCCAGTCCGAATGGAACGTGCGCGAGATGGATCCGCGCCGCTATGGCGACTGGGCGGCCGGTGATTACACCCTCGAGAAATCGATCGATGAATATCAGCTGATGTATGCGGTTCATCTGCCCGGCGAGTTCCGCGATGCGGGGCGCCCGGTAAAAACCACGCCGATCTATCAAAAGCTCAAGGACCAGGGCGCCGTCTATGCCGAGGCCTTCGGCTGGGAGCGGCCGAAATATTTTGCCCCCGCCGGCGAGGACGAAATCTACAGCTTCCGGCGCACCAACAACCATGGCCCAGTCGCCGAGGAATGCAAGGCGGTGCGCGAGCGGGTCGGCCTGCTCGATCTGTCGAGTTTCGCCAAGTTCGATGTGATCGGCCCGGACGCGGAAGCCATGATGAATAGGCTTTGCGCCAACCGCATACCGCGTCGCGAAGGCGGCATTGCGCTCACCCATATGCTGACCAATGACGGCATGATCGAGAGCGAGATGACGGTGACCCGATTGGCGGACGATCATTTCTACGTTCTATCGGCGGCGGTCGGTGAGCTGCACGATCTCGACATGCTGGTCCAGGGCAGACGGGACGATGAGGACGCGACCGTCACCAATCTGTCCGACGATTACGGCATGCTGGCGCTGACCGGGCCCCGGGCGCGCGATGTGCTGGCCAAGCTCACCGACGCCGACCTCTCCAACGAAGCCTTCCCCTGGTTGACCGCCCGCGAGATTGACATCGCCGGCGTGCCGACCCGGGCGCTCCGGGTATCCTACGCCGGCGAACTGGGCTGGGAGCTGCATCACCCGATGGCCTCCATGGCCGGCCTGTACGATGCGCTGATGGCGGCGGGCGAGGAGCACGGCATCGCCAACTTCGGCGTCTATGCGCTCAATTCCCTGCGGCTCGAGAAGGCCTATCGCGGCTGGGGCGCTGAGCTGACCAACGAGATCACCATGACCGAAGCCGACATGGAGCGCTTCCTCAAGCTCGATAAGGATGATTTCGTCGGCCGCGCGGCGGCGCTCAAAAGCAAGTCCGACGGTCCCCGCTCAACCCTGGTCTATCTGACGGTGGATGCCGACGACAGCGACTGCATGGGCAACGAGCCGGTGATCGATAACGACCGCATCATCGGCGTGACCACCTCGGGCGGCTACGGCCATGCGGTGGGAAAGAGTATTGCCTTCGCCTATGTGGAGCCTGATTTTGCGAAGCCGGGAACCAGCTTCGAGGTGCAGATGCTCGGCCAATTGCGCCCGGCAACGGTCATGGCCGATCCGCTGTACGATCCCGGCAACGAGCGGCCGCGCGCCTAAGCGTTAGTCATCTTCCTCGGGAATATCGGGCAGGATCAGGGGGACGTGGTGGTCGGCGCGCGCCATGGCGATCATGCCGCCGTGCGGCTGGTTGATGTTGGCTTCGAAATAGATAAAGGAAAAGATGTCGTCGGCGTCTTTCTCGTCGACCACAACGGTGAGGATCTGCTTTTCAGCCTGATCACCGAGTCTACGGTTATCCAACGAGGTCATCTTGCCGACGCCGCGACCGTAGCTGATATGCGAGCAGACGATGTCCTTCTCGGCTTTCAGCGCCTTGGCCAGGGGCAGCGCCATCCCCAAGGGGAGGAAGCAGGTAATCAGCTTGCGATCTTCAATTGTCATCGCGATTTTCGGCTGAGCTTGCGGTGGTACGCTTGGCCAGTTTTTCGACGATATCGTGGGGCACGTAGGTCGCCGCCTTTTCAAGCGGTGTGACATAAATCATGCCCATCCCCGGCGTGGCGAGCTTGCCGGCCGAATACATGCGTTCGAATACGCGGTCGACCTGGTCGGTCGAGACAATGATGGTGACGATTTCTTTCTCGGCTTCGATGGCGAGGCCGAGGATGCCCAGCCGTTCCCGCACGCCGCCGCCCCGCGCGTAATAGACCGTGGCGCCCTGGGCGCCGGCTTCCTGGGACGCCTTGACAACCACGTCGGCCAAGCCCTTTTGCACGATGCAGGTGATCTGTGCGACATCTGTGAGGACGATGATTTCGCCGTTGCTCATGATGGTGAACCTTCCGTGTCATCCATGCGTTGCTCCGCTGCCTTATGCCGCCGGCGAATATTGCACTGCACCCAGAGGCCGACCGAGAGCACTGAAATGACCGGCCCGATAGACGCCATGGCGAGGATGCCGAACCCTTCGATGGCGCCGAGCGCCTTGCCCACGCCGAGACCCATGGCGAGCACCAGGGGCACGGTGACCGGACCGGTGGTGACACCGGCGCTGTCCCAGGCGACATTGACGAATTCTTCCGTCGACATGACGGTCAGCGCAATTGCGACCGCATAGCCGGGGATCAGCAAATAGCCGATGGGGATACCGAAGATGATTTTCATAATGCCCGTGGCAATGCCGCAGGCGACGCCGAAAGACACCGCATACATCAGCACCGATTTGCGGAAGGCGCCGTTGGTCAGGTTCTGCACCGTAAGACCAAGGGCGTTGAGCGCCGGCTCGGCAAGGGTGGCACCCAAACCAAGCAACCAGGCGAAGGCAATAGCGATGAACAATCCGAAGCCGAAAGTGTAGAGCGGTGAATCCTCGACGAAATGAATTTCGGCAAAAGCGGCCGGCACCAACCCGCCTGATTGGCCGCCGAGTTTCGCTAAGCCATAGGTCAGGCCGAGATTGAAAATGACCATGCCGGCGACCGCCAGGCCGATGCCGTAGGCAATCTCGCCGGGCTTGACGATGCGCTCGCGCAACACGAAGAACATGACCGCCAACAGGAACAGCACGAGAGGAATGATCGCGCGGATACCAAGGATGATTTCGACAAACGGCGTGTGATAGGACCAGTGCTCGACGACGCCGCTGCCGGCGAGGGCCGCGGCCGCGATGATCGCCTCGGGCGTCGTCGTGTTGGCGACATAAAGCGCCAACAATTGCACACCGAGAACCGGAAACAGCGAAGCCAGGGTGACAATGCCAAATCCCGACAGGGACGAATCGCCCTTGCCGGCCGCCGAAGCGATGCCGATGCCGAGCGACAAGACCAGGGGCACGGTCACCGGCCCGGTGGTGACGGCGCCTGAGTCCCATGCCAGTCCGAGTATCTTGGAAAGCTCCGGATCGGACATGATGTAGGTGGTCAGACCGATGGTGGGGATCAACGTCAAATAGATGAACGGCTTCAGGCTCCAGCCATGGATGAAGCGTAGCGTGCCGAGCACGGCGGCGAGCCCGACGCCGACGCCGACCACCAGGACCAGTACGCCGGACCATTCATTGAGCAGCGTATAGACATAGGGTGCGCGCTCGACGTCGATAATCGAGCCGGCGGTCTTAAGGGCGCCGATTGCCGGCTCGGCGAAGGTGACGCCGATGCCCAGCAGGAACGCTATCAACAGCACAATGGGAAGCGGCGATTTTTTCGGCAGGATGTTGCCGATGGTTTCGCCGAACGGCATGAGCCCCACCTTCAAGCCCTCGATGAACAGCATCAGGCCGACCATCACCGCAAACAGGCCGAAGGTAATGGTCCAGGAATCAGTTACATATTGCCGGAGGATCAATATCTGGAAGAGGACGAGATAGATGGCCAGAGGCACCACCGCCTTAGCCTGCTCCATGAAGCGTACATTGGCGTAAGGTGCGATGACCCGGTAGATGTCGAGCGGACGAAGCTTGAGCTTGGGCGGCTGATAAGGAATATCGGCGCCCTGGTCATCGGTCTCGATCTTGGGCGCTAGCTCGTTGTAGCTGATGACCCATTGATGGATAGAAATTTCGCGGGAGAATGCGGCGAAGCGGATTTCTTCTGGCATTGGTCCCCCATCCCCTAGTCCCGTTTATCCCGAATTATTGAAAGCGTATTTCGAATCAGCCGCCAAGGGAACTAGATTTCCTCGAATAACGGGAGAGTCCGAATGCAAAGCCGTCACAATCATCGACCGTACCGAGGTTGAAAAACCCACACTAGGCCGGTTTGCCGAGCCAGATATCGATGAAATTGTCGAGCCAGCGGTGCATGGCGGCGCTGTGCTCTGCGTGTCCGTCGAGATGCTGATCGGGCTGTTTGGCTCCGGGCTCGACCAGCATATGGTCGGCATACTCCAGCCAGAGGCGCATGATCGGCTCCTGCATTTCCGGATGAAACTGCACGCCGTAGGCTGAGGAGCCGTATTTGAAAGCCTGATTGTGGAAAATTTCGCCCTCGACCAGAAGCTCGGCCCCCGCCGGCAGGTCGAAGCCTTCCTTGTGCCAGTGATAGACATGCATGGGATTTTTGTTGAAGAGCCCGTTTGCCTGAGGCGTCGGTGTGATGGGGTAGTAGCCGATTTCCATCATGCCTTTCGGATGGAGCCAAACCTCGGCGCCAAGACAGCGCGCCAGCATCTGTGCGCCGAGGCAGATGCCGAAGAAGGGCGTGCCCGCCTCAAGCAGCGACGGTATCCAGTCGAGTTCCGCCTTGATCGCCGGTAAATGAACATCATTGGCGCTCATCGGGCCGCCGAAAATGACCACCCCGGCAATGCTCTCCGTGCTTTCGGGCAGGCGGTCGCCGGAATCCAGGCAGCAGCGCTCCGTCGGCCAGCCTTTGGCCTTCAGCGCGGCTTCGACCTGGCCCGGATCAGAGGCATCCCGGTGAACCACCAGGAGTACCGGTCGCCTGCCTTGCATCTCGCTCATTCGGCGCCCAGCACCGCGTATTCGACATCACGCGGCGTGGCGTCGGCGCCGTTGACCGGATAGATGTCGTGGGGACAGGCCGACAGCGCCACGATGCAGTCGATCTCGGCGCGAAGCACCACATAATCGCCCGGCTGGCTGAGCGGCGGCACGATCTCAAGCCGGCCCGTCGGCCCCACGGGAATGTTCATGAAGAGATTCAGAGGCGGCGGCGCTTCTGGCGGATCGATGCCGAGCGCCGTGAGCCCGTTCGCCATGTTGTCGGCGCAGCTCGCATGGCCGGGATAGCCGAGTTCCTCGTAGCGCGCGCTGTCGCAGCAGGGGATCAGCGTGTCGTGGACACCGGGCGAGCTGTCTTCCAGAAGGGTCAGGATCGGCCGTCGCTTGGTGGTCACCAGGCTGTCGCCGGTCTCGGGCGTCAGCTTGCGGCAGGCGTTGCGCGTATGGGGCATCGACATGAACTCGCCAAGATCGTCGACGTTAAACGCCCAGCAGTCGACCACCTGGGTGCCGTGGGTGTTGACTATCTTGAGGCGTTCGCCCTGGGACAAGTGGACTGCGACGCCGGTGCTGGCCGGGAGGGTGGTGAAGTCGGGCATGCGCGCCAGTATAGGGGGGGTGTCGCGGACGGGGCAAGTGGCGCAGGGCTACATGGGGCTTGCAATTGCCTCGGTGCCGAGCAGGGTGCAGCGAAAGCCGACGGCCGTGAGCTTTTCGATAATCTCATCTACATGCTCTGCGCCCCGGGTCTCGATCACCACGTCGAGTTCCGCGTGCTTGGCTGGCAGGCCGGAGAAGGCGCGCTGGTGATAGACCTCGATGATATTGGCGTCGGCTTCGCCAATAATTGTGGCGATCGTCGCTAGGGTGCCCGGTATGTCGCTGATCTCGATGCGCATACGCACGATGCGCCCGTCGCGCACCAGGCCGCGCAGGATGACCGAGGACAGCAATCGCAGGTCTATGTTGCCACCCGATACGATGAGCCCGATCTTGCGGCCCACGAAGCGGTCACGATGGTGGAGCAGAGCCGCCAAGGTCGCGGCGCCGGCGCCCTCGACGACGGCCTTCTCGATGGAAAGCATGAGCTGCACGGCGTATTCGAGGGCCGGCTCATCGACTGCCAGCACGTCGCTGACCAGTTTTTCGACCACCGGTCGGGTCATTGTGCCGACGGTTTTCACGGCGATGCCCTCGGCGATGGTGCGCCCGCCCGATGTGGGTGGCTGGTTGCTGAGCGCTTGTTGCATGGAAGGGTAGAGAGCGGCCTCAACGCCGATGATTTCGATATCGGGATTGATCGCCTTGGCGGCGATGGCGTTGCCGGCGATCAGGCCGCCGCCGCCGATGGGCACGAGCAACAGATCGATGTCGGGAAAGGCTTCGAGCATTTCCAGCGCTACGGTTCCCTGGCCGGCTATCACCTTTTCATCGTCATAGGGATGAACGAAGACCAGACCTTCTTCTTCGGCCATGGCGCGGGCGCGCACCGCCGCCTCGTCGATGGTCTCGCCCTCGATCACCACGCGCGCGCCGAAACGTTTTGTGTTCTCCGCCTTCACCTGGGGGGTGCCCTGGGGCATGACGATAGTCGCCGCGATGCCGAGACGCTGGCAATGATAAGCGACGGCCTGGGCGTGGTTGCCCGCCGACATGGCGATCACCCCGGCCTGTTTTTCCTCATCGTTAAGCGACGCCAGCTTAACCAGGGCGCCGCGATCCTTGAACGAGCCTGTATATTGCAGGTTCTCGAACTTGAGAATCACCTGGGCGCCGGTAATCTCGGACAGGGTTCGTGAATGGGTGGTCGGCGTCTTGATGACCGCGCCCTCTATGAGCGCTGCCGCGGCCCGGATATCTTCGATTGTCACCGTCATGATGAAACCTCCCCCCTGAAGCCTTTGGTCCGCTCAGGCCGAAGCGCTGGGACGCGCAGAAACCCTTTCATGCCAGGCCTTGAGAGCAGTCAAATCGTCGCTCGGCGTCTTCTTCACCACGGCGGCGAAATCGACGCTGACCAGGGCCAGGATGTCGGCAACGGAGAAGTCTTCGCCGGCGACGTGGCTGCTCTCGGCCAGCCGAGCATCGAGCATTTCGAAGAAATCCCCAATCCGGCTCATGCCGCGCTCGGCGAGCTCAGGGATTTGCGCATAGGGCTTGGGACTCGGCACTGCATGGTTCTTGAAACGCTCGGCGGTGTTGCGCAGGGCGTCGGCAATCGCTGAAAGCCCATGGAATTCAATCCAGCGGTGCCACATTTCGATCTGGCCTTGTTCCAGCGCATCGGTGCCCATGAGCGGCGGGTCCGGCTTCAAGGCTTCGAAATAGCGGCAGATGGCAACGCTTTCGCTGATGCAGGTCCCGTCATCCAGGACCAGGGCTGGCACCGTACAGTAGGGATTGAGCGCGCGGAACGCATCGCCAAATTGTTCACCGGCGCGGATATCAACCTGTACCGTCTCGAGGTCGATGCCTTTTTCGGCGGCGAAGATGCGAACCCGGCGCGGGTTGGGCGCGGGCGCGAATTCATAGAGCTTCATGTGATCTCCGTAATCTAAATAAAATCGGAGACGAACTCTATGACAGCCCGCGACCCAACACAATCGCGCCTTGTTCTACGGCCGCTCGCCGCGCGACGTTAGGGCCGCTCGCCGCAAGCGAGGCGGGCGTTCACGTCGGCGACCACATCGATCAGCTCAGAGGGCTCGTCAATGACGTAATGGGGGCCGCCGGAGCGCAGGATCTGGCGCGACTTCTCAACCCGGCGTTCGAAGTCGGCCGGGTCCATGGCGTCGGCTTCTTCCAGGCTGTTGATGTCCATGTAGTTGGAATAGCGCGCGATGCCGACACCCCAGCAACCGGCCTCCAGGGCCTCGCCGATACCGGACAGGGTGTCATCGACCTTGATCACCGACTGGATGGGATGGACATCGAGCATGTCGAGATTGCGATAGACCATGAAGGGCTTGGGCCTGGCGCCGTTGAAAACTTCATCGCCGGCTACCGAAGCATCCGGGACATAGCCCTGGGTCTTGGCGTCGGCTTCGAGGATATCGACCATGCTGCGCACGAAACCGGTGGTGCTGCCGATCTTGATGCCCTGCTTTTGAATCGCCTGGGACATCTCGGCGACGCCGGGCAGCAGGGTGGTGTATTTGCGCAGGCAAGCGAGCTGCATGGGCACGAAGTCCTCGAACATGGCGTCCACATTGCTCTGGTCGGGCGCCTTGCCGTGGATCGCCGCCCAACGGTCCCTGATCTCGGGCTCTTCGGTCAGCATCTTGATATGCAGATCCTTACGCAGGCCCATGGGGCCGCGCGCCTCGGTCATGGAGATTTCGACGCCGTGCTTCTTGAACACATCGACGAAAACCACCGCCGGGGCCAGCACATAGGCGTCCGCCGTAGTGCCGCTCCAGTCGAGGATGAGGGCCTGAACCTTGCCGCGATAGGCGCGGCTGTAGACGTAATCTTGGGGATTGGAACTCATGGATATTCTCCGTTGGTATGCAGTGAGGGGAAACTGTTTAGGCGGCTTTTGCAGGGGCGCGGTTGACCACGCCCATCTCGTCGAGAGCCTGGCTGACGGCGGCCAGAGCGCTCTTGATATCGTCTTGGTCGATATGGCCGATACAGCCGATGCGGAAACTATCGGCAACGGTCAGCTTGCCGGGGTAGATGGCGTAGCCGCTAACGCGCAAGAGATCGTAAAAGCGGTTGAATTCGAACTTCGGATCGGCCGGTGTATGAAAGGTGACGATGATCGGCGCCTGCAGTTCGTCAGGCAGCAGGGTCTCGAAGCCGAGTTCGCGCATGCCGTCGACCAGCACCCGCCGATTGGCCTCGTAGCGCGCCCCGCGCCCGGCGACGCCGCCCTCGTCCGCATGTTCAGTCAGCGCCTGATCGAAGGCGGCGAGAACATGGGTCGGCGGCGTGAAGCGCCACTGGCCATTGCCTTCCATGGCCTTCCATTGATCATGCAGATCGAGGCTGAGAGCGTGGGCGTTGCCCGCCGCCGCCGCGATAACCTCGCGGCGGATAATGGCGTAACCCATGCCGGGCACCCCTTCGATGCATTTGTTGGAAGATGCCATCAGCGCGTCGAAACGCACCTCGCGGGCATCCAGGGGGATGGCGCCAAAGGCGCTCATGGCGTCGATCAGAAGGGAGCGACCGTGGCGCTCAACAACCTCGGCGAGGGCGGCAACCGGGTTGAGAATGCCCGTGGTGGTCTCGCAGTGGATCACCGACACATGGCTGATTGAGGGATCGGCGGCAAGGGTCGCATCGAGGGCGAGCGGGTCGTTGGGCACGTCCTCAGGCGACTCGATGATCTCGCAGGCGCGTCCCATGATGCGGCAAATCTTGGCGATGCGATGGCCGTAGGCGCCATTCACCATGACCAGCATCTTGCCGTCACGGGGCAACAGGCTGCCGACGGTGGCCTCGACGGCAAATGTGCCGCTGCCCTGGACCGGTACGCAGACATGGCTTTCCTGGGCGCCGGCCAAGGCAACCAGGCGCTCGAGGATGCGCGCATTCAGGGCGATGAACTCGGTGTCGCGCGAACCCCAATCGCGCTGCATGGCGGCCTTGGTGGTGGAGGATGTGGTCAGCGGGCCGGGGGTGAGGAGGAGCGGCTCATCTAGGTTTTCCATGGCGGGGAGGCTCGGCTGTGGGGAGGGGTAAATTCAGGGGTTGTATGATGCAGCCCGCGCTATAAATCAAATTACTAATTCTTATGAATGTAATATACTGACCTTATGAACCATGCACAGATCAGGGCGTTCCACGCGGTCGCTACGGAAGGCAGCTTCACCAAGGCCGCCCGGCTTCTCGGCGTGAGCCAGCCGGCGGTCACCATTCAGGTCCGAGCACTTGAGGAAGCCTATGGGGTCAGCCTGCTCCACCGCAGCGGCCAGCGGGTCACCCTGACCTATCTCGGCGAGGGGCTGCTCGAGTATACTCGGCGCATTTTCGATATCGAACAGGAAGCCGACGAGCTTCTGACCGCGGCGCGCGAGCTGCGCGGCGGACATCTCAAGCTCGGCGCCGACGGGCCCTATTTTGTCATGGGCCTGCTGGCGACCTTCATCGCGCGCTATCCCGGCGTGCGGGTGACTGTGGCCATGGGCAATTCCCAGTCGGTGCTGCGCGATCTGGTGGAGTATCGAACCGACGTTGCCGTGGTGGCGCGCATCGACGATGACAGGCGGTTCTACGCCAAGCCCTATTCCCGCCAGCGGGTGGTGATTTTCGTGCCCTGTGAACATGACTGGGCGAAGCGAAAATCCATCAAGCTGGCCGAACTCGAAGGCCAGCCCATGGTCATGCGAGAGCAAGGCTCAAGCACCCGCCAAATACTCGAAGAAGTTTTAAAAAAAGCCGGGGTCGCGCCGCGGGTGGTGATGGAAATTGGCAGCCGCGAGGCGCTCCACGAGGCGGTCGCTGCGGGCCTCGGCATCGGCGTGGTGACGGAATCCGAATTGGGCCAGGACGACCGGTTGGCCACCTTGAAAATTTCCGATGTCGTTCTCGAGGCGCGGGAATTTCTCGTCTGCCTCAAGGAGCGCCAATCCGTCCGCACGGTGCAGGCGTTTTTCGACCTCGCCGACGAAAATAAATAGTGATGAGTATCACCGCTCTGATCCTGATTGCGATGGTGGCCTGGAGCACAATGGCGATTGCCGATCCCTATATTCCGGCCCCGTCCGTGGTGCGCGAAGTATTCGGCCGGCTCGGCCCGGTGCCGACGCCTACCGACAACCCCACCACGGCGGCCAAGGCGGCCCTGGGCGAGCGCCTGTTCAACGACCGCCGGCTTTCCGGCGACGGCGCCCTGTCCTGTGCGAGCTGTCATCCAAGCGACAACGGTTTCGCGGCGCCTTCGCGGTTCAGCCCGGCCGCCACCGGCAGGCACGAACGGCGTAATGCGCCCAGCCTGATCAATGTCGCCTATGTGCGCGACCTGCTGCTGGATGGCCGCCATGACGCCCTCGATACGCAGCCGATCAAGTCTTTTGGCAACGTCCTGCATCTCAACGGCGACATCGACCAGGTGATCGCACGGCTCACGGCGGACGCCGATTACCCGGCGTCTTTCGTCGCGGCGTTCGGCGATGGTGCGATCACCGGGCGGCGCATCGGTCAGGCCATCGGCGCCTTTGAGCGCACCCTGATCTTCAACGATTCACCGTTCGACCGCTACCGGGACGGCGATGTTGCAGCCCTGAGCGAGCCCGCAAAGCGCGGCCTCGGCCTGTTCATGCGCGACGGGCGCTGCATCACCTGCCATTTCGGGCCCAACCTCAGCGACAGTCAGTTTCACAATATCGCCGTTCCCGAACGCCATCTGAGGAACAATCCTGGGGCGCTGGCGGCGCTCCGACTCGATGCAGAGCGGATGAAATACTCCGGCTGGGAGAGCCTCGAGGCCGACCCCGGCCGCGCCCTGGTCACCGGCGATCCGGATGACTTTGGCAAGTTCCGCACCGTGACCCTGCGCAATGTCGCCGAGTCCGCGCCCTACATGCACAACGGCGCCTATGCCACCCTGGAAGAGGTGGTCGCCCATTACGTCAGGGGCGGTGAGCCTCGCCCAACAAATTACGGCGCATCAATCAGCTCAAACTGAATGCCGCCCAACAGGCCGACCTGGTCGCCTTCCTGAAGTCCCTGACCAGCGCCCAACGTCCTTAGGTGCGGCGGGCCTGGGTTATTTCGGCCATGATCGACAGGGCGATCTCGCCCGGGGACAGGGCGCCGATGTCGAGCCCGACGGGGCCGTGCAGGCGCGCCGTGTCGTCCGCCGTGAAACCCAACTCGGCAAGCCGCTCGAGCCGCTTGGCGTGAGTCCGCCGGCTGCCGAGACAGCCGATGTAGAAGGCATCCGAGCGCAGCGCCACGGTGAGGGCCGGATCGTCGAGCTTGGGATCGTGGCTCAGGGTGACCACGGCGCTGCGGGTGTCGGGCGCGAGCGCCGTCAGGGCTTTGTCAGGCCATTCATCGATCACATCCAAATCGGCGAAGCGCTCGCGGTCGGCGAAGGCGCCGCGCGGGTCGACCAGGGTGACGTGATAGCCGGCAAGCTGCGCCATCTGCACCAACGACTGGGCGATATGCACAGCGCCGACGATGATCAGCCTGAGGGGCGGATTGAGGGCCTGGACGAAGACATCATCGACCTTGCGGCTGCGGTCCTCGCGCAACGCCTGGTGGTCATGGGTGAGTTCGACGTCGCCGGTTTCCAGATTGGTTAGCAAGGCCACCGGGCGATGGGCGGCGCGGTCGGCGAGCAGCTGGTCGAGGATTTCCGGAATGGGCGCCACATGAACCTCGACCGTGCCGCCGCAGCTCAGGCCGACTTCCCAGGCCCTCTCGTTGGTGACGCCGTAGCTCAGCAGCTTCGCATCACCGCCGTTGATAACCGCGAGGGCCTCCTCGATGACAGCACCCTCGATGCAGCCGCCGGACACCGAGCCTTGATGAACGCCGTCATCGCGCACCACGAGCTGGCTGCCGGCCGGGCGCGGACTTGATCCCCAGGTGGCGACCACGGTGGCCAGGGCCACCCCATGACCGCCGTCGCGCCAGGCGGCGGCGAGGGTGAGGGGGTCGTTATCGCCCATGGCTCGCTCCGCTCAATCGGCGGGAGCGACGGCGCGCCTCGCCATCACAGTGACCAAATGGGCGCGGTATTCCGCCGAGCCGTGAATGTCGTCGTTGAAACCGTCGTGCGCCATGGCGATATCGGCGATGGCCTCGGCGGTGAAGCTCGTGGCCAGGGCCGCTTCCATGTCGCGCTGGCGAAATACGCAGGGCCCGGCGCCGGTCACCGCGACGCGCACGGCGCCGCCAAGATCGGCGACCATGACCCCGACCATGGCATAGCGCGAGGCCGGATTGGGAAATTTGGCGTAGCCCGCCCGCTCGGGCAGGGGGAAACTCACCTTGGTGATGATTTCCCCCGGCTCCAAGGCGGTCTCGAACAGATCACAGAAGAAATCGTCGGCGGCGATCTCGCGCCGGTCCGTATGGACGGTCGCTTTGAGGGCGAGCACGGCGGCCGGATAATCCGCCGCCGGATCGTTGGTGGCGAGAGAGCCGCCCATGGTGCCCTGATTGCGGACCTGAGGATCGCCGATTGTGGCGGCCAGGGAAGCCAGCGCCGGGATCGCCTTCTGCACATCGCCCGATGCCGCTACTTTGGCGTGCGGGGTCATGGCGCCGACCTCGATGGTGTCGCCGAGCGCCTTAACACCACTGAGCCCGTCGATCTTCGCCAGATCGATCACATCGCTGGGCTGGGCGAGGCGCTGCTTGAGGGTGGACACCAGAGTCTGCCCCCCGGCCAGATACACCCCGTCCTCGCAATCGGCGAGCAACGCCGATGCCTCGTCAAGGGTAGCCGGCCGGTGATAGCGGAAATCATACATGGCTACGACCCTTCGGCGCAGGCGGCGATGGCCTTGACGATGTTGTGATAGCCGGTGCAGCGGCACAGGTTACCTTCCAGGCCCGCGCGGATTTCCCTCTCACTGGGATCGGGGTTGTTGTTCAGCAGATCGATGGCGCTCATCACCATGCCCGGCGTACAGAAGCCGCATTGCAGGCCGTGGTGCTCATGGAAGGCCGCCTGCATGGGGTGCAGGGTATCGCCGTCGGCAATGCCCTCGATGGTGACCACGTCGCGGCCCTCGAGTTGAACCGCGAGCAGGGTGCAGGATTTTACCGCAACGCCATCCACATGGACGACACAGGCGCCGCACTGGCTGGTGTCGCAACCCACATGAGTGCCGGTCAGGCCGAGCGTCTCGCGAAGCAGATCGACGAGCAGGGTGCGCGCCTCGACCGTCTCGGTGATCGCTTGTCCGTTCACTTTGAGGGAAACTTCATGCCCCATGGCGTCCTCCATATCATCCGCCGCCGCGGCGATAGTATAGTTCGAAACGCGCCATGGCGTCGTTCAATTCGGCCTCGCCATAGTTGGTAAACCGTAAACTCACCATGGTGACCGGCAGGGACAGCAAGGCGATGGTACGCTTGCCCTCGGGACCGATGGAAATTTCCAGGCGCTTGGCCCCGTCTTCCAGCAGGATGCTGTTGCCGGATCGCACATAGTCATCGCTGTCCAGGGCCGTTGGTAAAATGCGGAAAAAATCCCGATGGTTGATGCCCATCTCCTTTTCGAAGGCGATGCTATTTCCGACGGTGCTAACCACCGGCAACCGGCGGCCAGACGGCCAGCACATCATCTTCGACGAAGGTGCGGCTCAAGCGCATCTCGGGGGGGATAAAGACACCGTTCACCAGAACCAGCTTGTAGAGTCCCTCGGGCATATTGAAGCCGTCGAGCACCGACTGCACGGTCGCGCCATCGGCAATGTCGATTTCCGCTTCGTTCTTGGGCGTGCCGGGGGGCAGATACGGCGTGAGCGATGCATAAAGTTTAATTCTGAGCTTCATGGCCAGAGCTTCATGGATTGGCGACCAGACGAACAAGGGGCCGGCGAGGATATCCCGCCGGCCCCCAGTGTCGAAGCCTCTATACGCCCAACCGTTCGAGGGTCTGGTTGGAGGGTACGCCGTCCTCGGTCCAGCCGCGCAGGCTGTAGTATTCGGGCAGCATGACATCGAGCCCACTCACCTTGCCCTCGGCGGGGCCGGTCTTGGCCGCCTCCTTGAGCAGGCGCGGGGGCAGGTTGTCGTCCTTGCCGGTGAAGCCGGCGGCGAGATTGAACTGGCGCTCGAGATTCCAGATACGCTCTCCGGTTTCCGCCAATCGCTCGGCCGTCCATTCGCCTTCGCAGGCCGCGTCGATCTGCGGTGCGAAGTTGTCCAGGCTCCAGGCGAAGGTGGTGAACAGGCAAAGCCCCGAGGAATCGACCGCCGCCGTGGCGTCCTGGAAGGCTTTGACCAACCCGGCCTTGCCGTCGGTCTCCAAGGGATCGGTCTTCTCGGGAATTCCGAGAATTTCCGAAGCCACGGTGTAGCTGCGCAGGTGACAGGCACCCCGGTTCGAGGTGGCGTAGGTCAGTCCCATGCCCTGGATGCCGCGCGGATCGTAGGCCGGGAACTCCTGACCCTTGACCGACATGGACAGCTCGGGCCTGCCGTATTTCTCGCACAGACGCTTCGAGCCGAGGCCGATCTCGGCGCCGAAACCCTCATTCTTGCCGGTAAGCTCGGCGATCTGCGTCAGGGCCTCGGCGGAGCCGAACTTGAGTTCGATACCGCCGGTCTCCTTGGTGGTGATGACGCCTTCCTCGAACATTTCCATGGCGGCGCCCACGGTCGCGCCGAAGGAGATCGGGTCGTAGCCTTGCTCGTTGCACAGGAAGTTGACGTAGGTCAGGCATTCCAGATCATCGACCTGGGTTGCCGCGCCCAACGCCCAGGCCGCTTCGTATTCCAGGCCGCCCGAAGCGCCCCAGTATTCGGGCTTGTTGACCACCGTGAAATGGTCCTTGTCGATCTGCGAGATGCGTCCGCAGGC
>Ga0066376_10001501_pt1 | contig 22643 bp, 24 predicted proteins | sample Knorr_S15_td_Bot_FD_77009 | JGI IMG/M metagenome (GOLD analysis project Ga0066376, IMG submission 77009) | Marine microbial communities from Southern Atlantic Ocean transect - Knorr_S15_td_Bottom_ad_5009_LV_A | ecosystem: Environmental > Aquatic > Marine > Oceanic | place: Southern Atlantic...
AACCCAGTTTGGTAAACGTAACCCAGTTTGGTAAACGTAAGGGACCGGGGAAATCCCGCAACTGGAACGGACGGCGCCTCGCAGACGCGACACTGGCGCCTGGCCAGTAGCGACAGCCGTAGGGGTAGCCGTTACACCCCCAGTCGGTTCTCGAAGGCAACCGGCCGTCCGTCTTCGCCGCTGAGGGGACGGGCCGGGACGCGCTCGCCCGTGGCGATACTGACCACGACCAGGGAGACGACGGCAAAAGGGACGGCCAGCAGGTCGCCGGGCAGATCGGGCGTCAGTACCATGAAGGCCATCCAGGACCCGAAACCGACCAGCACGGCGGCCAGAGCGCCCGGGGCATTGGCGCGGCGCCACCAAATCCCGGCGGTAAGGGGCACGAACAGCGTGGCCAGGAGGATCGACCAGGAATCGACCATGAGGTCGTAGACGGTGCTTCTGTGGAGGGCCATTACCAGGGCCACAAGCCCTAATCCCAGGACTGACAGGCGGGATACCAGCAAGCTCAGCTTCTCGCTGGCAGCCGGTTTGGCGAGATGAAGCAAGTCCCAGCCGATGACGCTGGCGGGCGCCAACAGGGCGCTGTCCGCGCTACTCAGCAAGGCGGAGACAAGGGCTCCCATGAAAAGCACGATGGCGACCGTGGGCAGGTACTTCAGGGCCAATTCCATCATCACCAGCTCGGGCTCGACCAGGTCGGGGAGGATCACGGCGCCCGCCATGCCCAGCAGCACCGGCAACAGACCCACGGTGATGTAGAGGATGCCGCTGATATAGCAGCTGCGGTACGCGACCTTTTCGTCTCTGGCGGACAGGGCCCGCTGGATCAGGTCCTGGCCGGCCAGATTGCCCAGGCCGATGACCAGCCAGTCACGCGCATAGGCCAACCAGGAGGTCGGATTGCCGTCTGTGGGAAAGAGCTCGAAGCGCTCGTCTGGAATCTGGTCGGCAATGGCGGACCAGCCTCCCATTTCGGACACGATAATAGGCGTGAGCAGAACCATCCCCGCCACGAGTATGATGAGCTGGACGAAATCGGTGAGGGTTACGGCCCACATCCCGCCGGCGAAGGTGTAGACCAGGACGACGGCAGCCGCCAGAATGATACCGATGGTTGGGTCGAGCCCGGCGATGGATTGCAGGATACGGCCGAAAGCCACCATAAGGGCGGCAACCCAGCCCACGTACGCCGGAATCGTGCACAGGCTGGCCAGCAGGCCCGCGCGGCCGTCGAAGCGGGTGGTGAAAAAGGAGGCCACCGTCATGAGTCCCATGCGGCGCATGATGCGAACATAGAACAGGCCCGCCAGGAACAGGCAGAGGGCGGCGCCGAAGGGATCGGCGACAACGGCCATCATGCCCCCGCTGTACGCCGCGCTCGCCGCGCCGATACACAAGCCGCCGCCGAACCAGGTCGCGGCCAGGGTGCCGGTGCACAGCAGCAACGACAGTCGCTTGCCGGCGACGATGAAATCGGCGGATCCGCGAATCTTTCGGCTGGCGTACAGGCCAATTCCCAGCATGATCAGTACATACAGGCCCAGTCCGACCAGCACCGGGGTGTTAGTCACCATGGTTTCAATACTCTCCTGGCAGCCCCGGTGGGCGATGGTCGCCCTGGGAGTCTGTCCGAGTGTCCCGGCGCGCGCCGAGCAGGCGAGCCGCCTGGGTGCTCAAGTCGTGTCGTAGACGATTCTTTGTTGTCGTTTAGGGTCATCCGGCTCTCGCGCACAACATAAGGGCAGCGACGGTGGCCGGACAAGTCTTTAAACCCGCCGCCGCTAAGTGGCGAGGTGCGATATGTTGTGTAACGCATTGTAGCCGAGTCGGTTGATACTTATCTTGTGACGCGTAAACTGACGTGTGTCCGGGGGGGGAGGGGAATTCACCAGATGTGGGGCAGTCCAACGCCCACGGGGAGGGCGATGCGGTACCGAACGTCCCGCGCCTCACCTGGGTGTGGCGTCTGGCGCCACCTGAGTGGCGTAGGCGGCCACTTCAGCGGCATCGGAGGGGTTACTTATATACCTCTAATCTGTTGTACCGCTGAAATTTACGTATTCGGTTGCCAATTCCATCAGCGCCTGGCACCGGAGTTGCATGACGAGCCGGTGAAAGCCGAGATAGAGACGTTAGCTAAAATCCATCAGGGAGCGGGTGGTCAGCACGCCCCTGGAGTCTCTCGGCCGCTTGGGTAACCGGAAGCAATTTCGACGAAAAGGAGTGAGTGATGGCCAAGGGAATGTTCGCGCGCATGGCCGACATCGTTAAGTCCAACATCAACGAGTCGCTGGATCGTGCCGAGGATCCTGAGAAAATGATCCGGCAGATGATCCGAGAGATGGAAGAGGCGGTCAGCAAGGCCACGGCCTCGGTGGGCACGGCGGTTGCCAATCAGAAGCGGCTCGAACGACACTGGAACGAGAAGCGATCGCAGACGGCGGATTGGCAGCGCAAGGCCGAGCGCGCCGTCGAAGCCGGCGAGGACGATCTGGCGCGCCGCTCGCTGGAGCGCAAGGCGATGATGCAGAAGGCGTCGGACGACCTGGCACCGGTGATGGAGGAGAGCAAGCGCACGGCCGGACAACTGCGCGAGCAGCTGCGCGAATTGAAGGGGAAACTCGAAGAGGCCAGGGCCCGCGAGGGAACACTCATGGCCCGTCATCAGGCTGCTCAGGCCCGCAAACAACTGGCGCAAAGCATCTCCGAGCTGAGTACTGATGCATTCTCCAGTTTCGAGCGCTTCGAGCAGAAAGTGGAGATCGGCGAGGCTGAAGCCGACGCCCATGCGGAGGTAGCAGGCGAGATCGCCGATGTCGAGCGCCAGGTGCGGCAGTTGGAGAGGAGTGGAGAGGTAGAGGATGAGCTCGCGGCTCTCAAGCAGCGGCTGACGCTTGAAAAGGCCGAAAGACAATAGGAGAGGAGACGGAGTCGTGCGAGGCCATATCATGCGAAATCAGGGCGGAATTCTCGAAGGCGGCGCCAAACGACTGGGCGCCCTCCTGTTGAAGGTGGGCGCCGTGCCCATGATCCCGGTGGGACTGGGCCTCATGTTGTGGGGACTGTTCCACAAACTCGAGAACAACTCATGGCGGGGAGAGGACCCCCTGTCCGCAGGCGTCTCGCTGGTGGTTATGGGGGCGATCTTGTGGTTTCTTTCGAGGCGGCTGGACTCCGCCGCCAGTCTGGTGCGTCAGCGCCGGCTGGAGAACCGGATCCTGCGTCTGGCCGCTCAGCGCGACGGGCGCTTGACCGTCACCGACGCGGCCATGGAGACAGGCTTCACCGTGGTCGAGAGTGAGGCGGTTCTGAAAAGTCTGGCCGAGGGTGGTTACGTGGAGATCGAAGTGACCGAATCGGGACTGATCGTCTACCGCTTCCCGGAGATCCTCTTCGGCAGCGAGAAGTCGGGTTTCCCCTGGACCAACAGGGCCGAGACCATTTAATTCAGGACCAGATCCCGGACGGTCGGGGACGGAAAGGCGGCAACGACGATGAGCATTCCCAGGATATTTCAGTGGCCGACGCCTTGGATCTGGGGCGCCCTGGTCGTCTTGATGGCGGTGAACAATCATCACTTCCGCTTTGACGAGTTTGTGGGATAGACGTGTCCCTCGTCATTGCGGCGAGCGTCCTCCACTATATACGGTCAAGACGCGGTAAGGTGAGTGCCGATACTCGGCAGGCGGGAGCGGATGTTGATTTCGACCAGCGACTGGTGGAAATCGAGCGCCGGATGACCGATACCCAGGATGTGATGATCGCCCTCAGTGACAAGATGGACCGCTGGGAGGAAGAGCGAACGCTCGCCGGGCGAGAGCGCGCGACGTCCTCGACGCAATGATCGCCTTCAGCTGCAAGATGGCGCCGGAGGTTGAGTCCCGTTTCCGAGTAGACAAACCAGGGGCGGATAAATGAACAGCTTTCCGATGGTCGCGGTTGGCATCGGTATCATCATTCTGTGCGGCGGCGCCGTACGGTGCATCAGCATATACATGAAGAGCAGGTATGGTGACGGCCGCGGCTGGCGAAAACGGATGAGTTCCAGATGCGATTGGATGAAATGGACAAGCGCCTGCACGACGTCCTCGACGTCATGATCGACCTGAGCGAGAAATTCGATCGCTATGAGGCCAAACAGTCGGACGCCGGCCCCGTGGCGAGGGGTTGACTCATGCCGCTCTCCGAGCGGCGTCTGGTCGTCCTCAAACACCTATAAGAAAGCGAGCTCCAATGCTGGTCAAGGTCATCGGTGGTGCACTGTTACTCGTCGGTGCAGTTCTCGCGTTCAAGATGCTGCTGAGTGTTGTGTGGGCGATCCTCTCCGTGGTCGTGACCGGCGCCCTCCTGTACGGCGGATGGCGCCTGCTGAATCGGTGAAGATCGATGAGCGGGCCTATTAGTGCGAAGGGGAGGCCCGCGGAAGACTCCTTCCTGGAGGGTATGGCGCAGCTGCAGGCGGGGATGGCGACACAGGCGGTGGACCTGCTTGAGGCCGCCGCCGCTGAGGGTCATCTCGAGGCCTGTTTCCAGCTCGCGCTCTACTACACGGGCCGGGGTCGCCGCGGCAGCCAGCTGCTGGAGCAGGCCATCGGCCACCTCGAGTCGATTCTGGCCGCGGCCGAGGACCGCGCCACCCTGTCGACGGGACTGGACCGCGTCTGCTTTGTCCTGGGCAATGTATACGCCCAGGAGAGTGCCACGCTCGAGGAAGCGCTCACCACCCTCAGACAGGGCTTGAGTATCAATCCCCTATCCGCCTTTGGTCACAACAGCCTGGGTGCCGTGCTCATGCGGGACGCCCAGGTACTGGGGGCTCTCGGAGAGTTCAAAGTGGCGATCCAACTCGACCCTGAGCTGCGGCCGGCCTATACGAATCTCGCACGACTGCTGTTCAAGCACGTGAAACCGGATGATCTGGCGCAGGAATACCAGCACATCGCCGAGGAATTCGAAGAGCGCACGTCCCAGGTGCTGGCACGGCTCTCCCTGGAGTTGGTGGAGTTGGGCCGCGAACAGGTATACGAAGGGCTGTACACCAAGGGACATCAGCTGAAGAATCTGATCGGTCTGGCCGGGAGCCGGGTCCGGGGCCTGTTGAAACGCATGGACGAGTCCGATCCCGCCAGCGCTGACCTGCGCAGCCTGGCCACCGAGCACGAGCACTTGTACGAGGAGTGGGTGGGTTACTTGAGCACCATGACCCCCGATTGCCTCTCCACGAGCCTCATCGAACCCGATCGACTGGTGCGACGGGTGGTGGACGCGGTCCGAAGCCACACCGGCGGAAGTCGGATCAGCCTGCGGGTCCAGGAGGAAGGGGTGCCCAGGGTCGAGGCGGACGAGCGCCTGCTCAGAGATGCCGTAACCAACTTGTGTCTGAACGCACTGGAGGCGGTCCAGGCGGATAAGGGGGAAGTCGTGGTGGGCGTGGGCCACGATCCAGAGACGGCGGTGGTTTTCATAGAGGTCGAGGATGACGGACCGGGGATCGCCAGCGAGCACATCGAGCACATTTTTGACCCCGGATTCACCACCAAGAAGCAGGGGAACGGCTACGGTCTCAGTATTGCCAGGCGCATCGTCCACGCCCATCACGGAGAGTTGAGGGTGAAGAGCCGAGTCGGACACGGATCGGTTTTTCGTCTCGACGTGCCGGTCAACTCCGAGGTCGACGCGGTACCTGAGACGTCGGGGAAGCCTGAATCGTCCTGGAAGCCTGAGACGTCCGGGAAGCCTGAGACGTCCGGGAAGGGTGGGCGGCTTAAGACCGCTGACGCCGCCACATCATGAAACAGCAAGAGACCAGCAGGGTTTTCATCGCCGACGATCAGCCAGAGGTGCTGGCCATGCTGGCTGACAAGCTGCGCTCCCGCGGCAAGGCTGTAGAGACCTTCCCGTCCGGCGCGCTCCTGACCGAGCGGCTGACCGTTGATTGCGACGGGGTGGAGCTGGTGGTGCTGGACCTGGATTTCGGAGCGGGCGAACCCGACGGTATCGAGGCGCTCAAGCAGATCAAGAAAAAGTGGCCTGACATGCCGGTCATCATACTCACCGGCAAGGGTAGCGTCGATGCGGCGGTGGAGGCGGTGCAGCATGGAGCCGCCGATTTCATCGAAAAGGATCTGTACGTAGAGGACAAGCTCGAGTTGAGCATGGAAAAGGTGGAGCGGATGCTCCAGGTGCTCAAGGAGAACACCCGGCTGAAGGCGGAGAACGAGGAGTTAGGACGCGACAACGTCTTCTACCGTACCGAGCTGGGCAAACGCTATCGCATCGTCAGCGTCAGCCCTCAGATCCAATCCATTCTGGAACAGGTGGAGCAAATAGCCTCGATCCCGCGGCCCGTCCTGGTGACCGGAGAGCGCGGTGTCGGCAAGGAGCTGATCGCGGCGGCGCTCCACTTCGGCGGGGTTCGCGCCCGGCGGCCCTTCGTGACCCTGAACTGCGCCGCGGTGTCGGAGAACCTGCTGGAATCCGAGCTCTTCGGTCACGAGAAGGGTGCTTTCACGGGGGCCATTGAGACGAGGCGGGGTCGCTTTGAGACCGCGGATGGCGGTACCCTTTTTCTCGACGAAGTGGGCAACACGTCGGTCGAGTTCCAGAAGAATGTGCTGCGCGTCATCGAGTATCAGGAGTTCGAGCGCATCGGCGGGAAGCGAACTATCAAAGTCGACGTCCGTGTGGTAGCCGCCACCAACGCGGATCTGGACAAAGAGATCGAGGAAGGTCGATTCCGGGCAGATCTCTACGACCGGCTGCGTTTTACCGAAATTCACCTACCTGCCCTGAGAGAGCGCTCGGAGGATATCCGCCCTCTCGTCGAATTCTTCTCCCGCGAGCTGAGTCGCGAAGTGCCTTCTATCTCCCATCGTGAGTTCAGCAGTCAAGCGCGCTCCGCTCTGGAGTCCTACACCTGGCCGGGAAACGTCCGCGAGCTCAAATTCGCCGTTGAGCGGGCCCTGTGCGTCGCCCGGGAGGAGCGCGTCGAGGTGGGGGACCTGCCACCCGAAGTAAGGGGAGCGGAACTGGGAAGCCAGGTAAACGGAGGGACGTTTGACGAGCAGATGGCAGCTATCGAGGGCGGACTCCTCACCAGAGCCCTCTCCGCCGCGGGGAACAGCCAGAAAGAAGCCGCAACCGCCCTCGGTCTGACCTACGACCGTTTCCGCCACCTGCTGCGCAAGCACGGCCCCACGGGAGGGTGACCGATGGAGCAACTGGTCAAAATCGAGGCGACTTTGACGGGAGATCCGGCCGAGCTCTACGCCAGCTTGCTGGCGGTGTTCGAGGAGAAGAGCGCCACGCCGCTTTCGGAGATGAACCAGGCATTGCTGCAGACCGGGATCATCCACCATCTCACCATGATGCAGGGGCTTGGGCTCATCGACGCGGAGGAAGGCGAGCGCCTGTCGGCGCTGGTCGACTCCGTGGCGAAGGAAACCATCATGTGGGAAGTGGTGAAGATGGCGCGCGAATACTGGAAGGGCGCCACCGGCACGGGGGCCATCGATCTGAAGGCGTAACATCGCTGACTCGAGCCTTCGAGAACGGGATAAGCCACTGTATTCACGTCAGTTCCACCTCTGGAGACGGCGGTTGACAGCGTCCTTGGCGACGAGTATATTCACACCGTTTCACCTCCATATTTCTGCGCGACGTGTGCACAGGCGGTGGCGGAAGGCCACTTTCTCGGTGGCGGAGGGTCACTTGTCTGAGCACACAGCGCTATCGTGACCTGATTCCGAGGAGGATCTACCGCTGGCCCTCTACAACGAAAGAGTTCTCGATCACTATAAGAATCCACGCAATGTGGGAGAGATCGAGTCGGCTGACGCGTTGGGAGTGGCCCAGAATTCGGCCTGCGGCGACATCCTTCATCTCTATCTCAAAATTGACGACAACCGCATCGTGCGGGCCTCCTTTAAGGTCTTTGGTTGTGCCGCCGCCATCGCTGCCGGCTCCGTGCTGACGGAGATGGTGACCGGCGGGACTTTGGAGGAAATGAAGGCAATCACCAAGCAGGCTGTCGTCGATGCTCTTGGTGGGTTGCCGCCCATGAAAGTCCACTGTTCGGTGCTGGCCGAAGACGTCATTCGGGCAGCGCTCGATGATTACCATTCACGTCAATTGCACCCCACAACCATCAGTCCTGGATGAAAGGATCCTCAAACATGGCTTACACCCTTCCCGATCTGCCCTATGCCTACGACGCGCTGGAGCCCCACATTGACGCGCGCACCATGGAGATTCACCACGGCAAGCACCACAATGCCTACATAACCAACGTCAACACCGCCCTCGAGGGCCATGGCGACCTGGCCTCCAAAGATGTGGGGGATCTGATTGCCGATCTGGATTCGGTGCCGGAAGCCGTCCGTACCGCGGTGCGCAACAACGGCGGCGGGCACGCCAACCACAGTTTGTTCTGGACCGTCCTGGGTCCGGGAGGCGGCGGCCAACCCGGGGGGGATCTAGCCAGCGCCATCGACAGCGACTTGGGCGGATTCGACTCCTTCAAGGAGAAATTCTCGGCGGCGGGAGCCACTCGCTTCGGCAGTGGTTGGGCCTGGCTGGTTTCGAAGGACGGCAAACTGGATGTTCTCAGCACGCCCAACCAGGACAGTCCCATCATGACCGGTGAGGGTACGCCTATTCTCGGCATGGACGTCTGGGAGCACGCCTACTACCTCAACTATCAGAACCGTCGTCCCGATTACATCGCGGCTTTCTTCAACGTCATCAACTGGGAAGAGGTAGCACGCCGCTTCGGCGAGGCCAAGTGACGGCACACAGGAGTGCGTGTCCAGGTCATAATCCGTCGGAGCCCCTGAACTAGGTTTCAGGTGAACTAGGTTTCAGGCGGTGTGAGATTGTGCGGGCCTGACCGGGCGGGGAGCTTTGACTGTGAGTTCCCCGCCCGGCGCGCGCGCACCCTTCTGCCTTCCTCCTGGCGTGCCAACTCAAAGCTGATGGCCGCCGATTCCCAGATGATGCGATGACTGCGCCAATACCCGAGTCCGCCTGGATTCCGATTACGATGCCCGGCTCGAGAAAACCGCCTGTCGAGCCCGAAGAGTTGCGGCACCGACAGCTGCGGGACGACGAGTTCTGGCGACGCATCCCCGCGTACGCCCAGCTGGATAGGGCTCAGTTCAACGACCATCGATTCCAGAGCAGAAACTGCGTCACCAGCATTCCCAAACTGCGCGAGGTGATCGGTGAGTTGGCGACGGAAGGGTTCTACCGGGATGCCGAGCGAGGACTGCAGCGGGCGACCATGAGCCTGCGCATCACTCCGTATATCCTCAGCCTCATCGATTGGGACGAGCCCGAAGAGGACCCGCTGAGGATTCAATTCCTGCCGCTGTATTCCAGATTCCAGCCCGATCATCCCGAGCTGACTCTCGATTCTCTTAACGAGCAGGCGGATTCACCTGTGCCTGGCCTGACCCACCGATATCTGGACAGAGCTCTTTTTCTGGCACTGGACACCTGTCCCGTATACTGTCGCTACTGCACGCGGTCGTATTCGGTGGGGTTGGATACCGAAGATGTGGAGAAAGTCCACTTCGGAGTGCGGACCGAGCGCTGGGCCGACGTCTTCGAATACGTGGCCAGTCGGCCCGAACTCGAGGACATCGTCATTAGCGGCGGCGATCTCTACAACCTCAAGGCGGAGCACATCGAGCACATCGGCAACGCCTTGCTCGAAATAGACCACATTCGCCGCCTCCGATTTGCCACCAAGGGCCCTGCCGTAATGCCGCAGAAGCTACTCACCGACGATCCGTGGGTGGACGCTTTGACCGGAGTGGCTGACAGGGCGCGCGCGCAGGGGAAGGAAGCCTTTGTGCACACCCACTTCAATCACCCGCGAGAAATCACCGCCATCACCAGAGATGCTCTGGCCAGGCTGGTCGATCGCGGTGTCAGGATTCGCAATCAAGCGGTCCTGCAGAGAGGAGTCAACGATCGAGCCGAGACCATGAAACTCCTGGTCCGCCGTCTCGGTTTCGTCAACGTCCAACCCTACTATGTCTTTCTTCACGACATGGTAGGGGGAGTGGAAGAACTGCGCACCACCTTGCAGACCGCCATCGAGCTGGAAAAGGAAGTGCGCGGAGTAACGGCCGGGTACCACATGCCCACCTTCGTGGTGGACACCATGGGCGGAGGCGGCAAGCGCAACATCCACTCCCATGAGTACTACAATCGCGAGACCGGCATCGCCGTCTACCGCAGCCCGGCGGTCAAACCGGGTCGCCTCTTTCCCTTCTTCGACCCGATCTACCTGCTGCCGGAGGCGGCACAGCGTCTCTGGCTCGACCCGACCAAGCGAGCGGAGATGATCGAAGCGGCGCTGACACAGGTGAGTGACGCTGGTGCCTGAATTCGAATGAGCACTCGCCAGAACTACAAGGGCAGTATATTTGGAGGCATGGTCTTCGGATCACAATACACTCCATCGACGCTTATTGACATGACCCACGCAGACTACATATACGAGGTTACCGGTAACCATGTTAGACACGACGCAGTCTTTCATCCCCACGGATGTCTGGCTCGCCGCTCTGTATGGATTGGGATTGCTACTCATCGGTGCGGGACTGGGCTTTTTCATCAGTCACTACCTGAGGAAAAACGACCAGGCCCGGGTCGAAGAGGAAGCTGGGGAGCGTGCGGCCAGACGCCTTGCCGAAGAGGAACGGACACAGCGACTGGCACTTCTGGAAGAGAAAGACACATGGTACAAGACCAAGTCCGAGCAGGAGCGGGAGCTCGAGGGACAGCAGAAGGAGTTCATTCGGCAAGATCGTGAACTATCCGGCCGAGATCGTGATCTCATCGGTCGGCGGGATGACCTCCGCAGGGAGTCCGACCGTCTGAAGAACCTGGAGCGGGGCTTCGGGTCTCGGGAGAAAGCGCTGGGCGAGAGTGAGGCGGAACTCGATCGCTTCAGAGAGACCTATCGACAGCGCTTGGAGCTGGCCGCAAATCTGACCGCCGAGGAGGCTAAGGACCAGCTTCTCGAGCAGCTCTCAGCCGACGTGAAGGCGCGCTCGGCGGCTATCATCAGGGCGGAGCGCACCAAGGCGCGGGAGGAGTGCGAGCGCGAGGCCAGAAAGATCATCGCGCAGGCTATCCAGCGATGTGCGGTAGACGAAGCCGAGCAGATTTCCACCTCCACGGTAGCCCTTCCCAGCGAGAATCTGAAGAGCCGGATAATCGGCCGCGAGGGGCGCAACGTGCGCGCCTTCGAGACCGCCACGGGCGTCAAGGTTGTCGTCGACGACACCCCGGACACCGTTTTGCTATCCTCATTCGATCCAGTGAAGCGCGAACTGGCCGCTATCGCGATGACACGGCTGGTCAAGGACGGCGGTTTCACTCCCAGCCGCATCGACGAGGTGGTTGCCGATGCCCGCAAGGAACTGGATCGGGATATGGCCCAGGCCGGCGAGCAGGCCCTCGACGATATCCGCGCGGAGGGCCGCCATCCGGATCTGGCCATGACCGTGGGGAGACTGAAGTACCGCAGCAGCTACGGGCAGAATCAGCTGCAGCACTGTCTCGAAGTCGCCCATCTGAGTGGCCTTATGGCCGCGGAGATCGGACTGCCTGTTCCCCTCGCCCGCCGCGCTGGCCTACTACACGACATTGGCAAGACCGTGAGTCGGGAGCTCGAGGGAACCCACATCGATCTCGGAGTCGAGCTCGCCGAGAAATTCGACGAGCATCCCGTGGTCAAAGAAGTCATCGCTGAGCATCACGAGGAAAACGAGCGTCTCGATCCTATCTGCTTTCTGGTCAAGGCGGCAGACGTCATCTCTTCCATTCGGCCTGGCGGCAGACGCGAGGATCTGGAGGGATACGCCCGACGCATTATGAAGCTGGAGGAAATCGCCAATTCCTTTGAGGGGGTGAAAGACGTGTACGCCATCAACGCGGGTCGGGAGATGCGCGTCATGGTGCGAGGAGACCGAGTCAGCGACGACGACGCTGAGATCCTGGCATTCGACATCGCCGCCCGCGTCAAAAGCGAGATCACTTTTGCAGGCGAGGTCAAGGTGATGGTCGTGAGGGAGACCAGATCCATCCGCCATACGGGCAAATCGTCGAACCGGCGCCCAAACCAGCGGAACAACAACCGCGGCAACAATCGCGGCAACAACCGCCAACAACGGCGGAACTCGTCGCGTCGGGGAAGACCGACTGGCGCTAATCGGTGAGACTGACACAACGGTGTATCATGCGCCAGAGTCGCGTTGTTCAAGAGCGGGCTGTAAGAGGTCGAGTGTACGAAATTAGGATTTATTGCGATTGAGCATGGCAGGGAAGAGAGTCGTCATTCTTGGCGCGACGGGGTCCATTGGGGACACTACCTTTCGGGTTCTGGACAATTTGGGGGATGAGTTCCGCGTCGTCGGGTTGAGCGCGGGTGACCGAGTAGAGCAGCTGGTGCGGCGGGCTCGCGCGTGCAAGCCGGAGGCCGTCTGCATTGCCGACGGGGCCCAGGTCGAGGGGGTGCGGAGTCAGCTGCCGGGGGTGCGGGTCTTGTCGGGCCCGGAGGGGCTGTCTCAACTCGCCGCCCTGGATGGGGCCGACGTGGTGGTAAATGGTCTGGTGGGTGCCGTTGGCCTGCGGCCGACGCTCGAGGCGCTCAAGGCCGGTAAAACGGTGGCCATGGCCAACAAAGAGCCGCTGGTCATGGCCGGGGGTTTGGTACTGCAGGCCGCAGCTGAAGGCGGAGGCGCTCTCCTGCCCGTCGATAGCGAGCCGAACGCAATGTGGCAATGCCTTAGGGGGGAGTCGGCCAGCGCGGTCAGGAGTCTTTTTCTCACCGCTTCGGGAGGGGCGTTTCGGGGGTGGACACGAGAACAGATGATCACAGTCACCCCGGCGCAGGCGCTCGATCACCCGACCTGGCGGATGGGGTCGAAGATCACCGTAGACTGCGCCACCCTGATGAACAAAGGATTCGAGGTGATCGAGGCCTCCTTGCTCTTCGATGTTGACATCGACCAGGTGAAAGTGGTGGTGCATCGGGAATCGGTCGTCCATTCCATGGTGGAGTTTGTCGATGGTGCCATTCTCGCCCATCTGGGAAAGACCGATATGTCCCTACCCATTCAGTACGCCCTCACCCACCCCAAGAGGAGGCCCGCTCCCATGGACACTCTCGACCTCGTCGGTCTGGGCGCCCTCCACTTCGAAGAGCCGGACCTTTTGGCCTTTCCCGCGCTGGAGCTCTGTTACGAGGCCGGCAGGACGGGTGGGACGGCTCCCGCAGTGCTCAACGCGGCCGATGAAGTAGCCGTAGAGGGGTTTCTGCGGGGGGAGATTGGATTTCTCGATATCCACGAGGTAAACCGCCACACCCTAGGAGCGCACATTCCCGGGCCGGCCGACTCTCTGGCCGAGGTGCTGGCGGCCGACGAGGAGGGGAGGCGGTTGGCGAGGGAACACGTGACGGTGGTGAGGGGGATGCCGTCGGGTCGGGCCACGGCTCGAGCAGTCGGACCAGGTGAGGAGTAGCCGGAGAGGAGTAGGAGAGCAGATGAAATCGAAAGCGAAGCAGAAGGGGGTTGCACCGTCCGAGAATCGGTCAGATGTGGCTGACACCGAGGCAGGCGAAGATTACGGGCGGAGGCTGGCCTGGTGCCAGCGAGCCCTGCGTGGCCTGACCGTGGCTATCATGGTATCTTTTCTCCTTATCATCGCCATGACCACCGCCTCTACGGGGGCGTTCGTCCAGGTCACGGCTAAGGCCCTCTACCACTTGATTCTTCTCGCCGCCCTCGTCTCCCTGGTCACCTGGGCAATCAGGGTCCGTATGGAGAAGAAGATGAGTCAAGGCACCGGCGCGAGTGCCGAAGTAATGAAAAGGGCGTAAGGTCGACCAGATGGAGATGATCCGAGCGCAGGGCTCTTTTCACGCCGCTCACCGACAGTTGGGATACGAGGGGAAGTGCGTCAACGTCCACGGCCATACGTGGAAGGGAATTTTCGAGATTCGGGCCGAGTACTTCCCCCGCGATGAGAGTCTGGACATGTCGGTGGACTTCGGCGCTTTGAAGGATATCTTCAAGTCTCTGGACCACAAAATGTTAGTGTCTTCAGCTGACGCGGTGTTCTTGAACTCCAGTCTCTTCGACCCCAGTGGGGTAGTGGTCCTGCCGGGAAAAAATCCCAGCGTCGAGAACGTGGCCCTTTACTGCATGGACGAGGCCGTCGAGCTTCTCAAACGGCTGTTTCCCGGCCGAGGCGTCGATTACAGCATCGAACTGACCATTCGGGAAACGGAGAACAACTCCTTCGTCCTGGATCGCCGAGTTACAGTATAGGCGAGTCCCAAACCCGAGTTACAGACCCGAGTTACGGCACAGTGAGTTCCAGAAGGCGAATCACGGTATAGAGGATAGCCGATCCCATGGCCAAACAGGGATTGATGATCGCCACGGAAGTGGCGCAGTACCTCAACTGCTCGATTTCCACGGTGCGAAGGCTGGTGATGAATTCGAGGATACCTCATTTCCGGTTGGGGAAGCTCGTACGCTTTCGCCGGAGCGACATCGACGCCTGGTTGAGTTACCACCGGGAGGGCGATCTGCCCGTAGACCCGGCTTCCCGTCTCCCCCTCACTCATCCGGATCAACTGTCGCTGTTCGGCCCCGAAACGGGCCGCACTCTCGAGTTTTGAGCGTCGGATCCATGGCAGTCCGATCGATCGCCCGAACCTGGATCCTCGCCACCGGCGTCCTGCTGATTTCCTGCGGACAGGTGGACAGGAGCAACCCCAACGACCCCCTTGTCGGGCCGGTTGGCGGCCGTGGCATTGAGCTCATCGTCTCCCTTCCGCTAGATAATCCCGCTGCGATCGATCGCCTGGTCGCGATCCGCTACAAGGTCAGCGGGCCGGACATAGCTGAGGATATCATGGGTAGCATGAGCCTGGTCGGTGACAGGGCGACGGCACTCGTCCGGGGTGTCGCCATCGGCCCCGACCGCGTCTTTCGCGTCGATGCTCTGGATGTGAACGGCGTCCGAACTTTCTCCGCTGTCGATACGCTCGACGTAGAGGAGGACACGCCCGAGGAAGTCCTGCTGGTGTTGCAGAGGCTCACCGGCAGTATCGAACTCACCTCCAAATTTCCCGGAGAAGTGACTGAGCTCGACGTGTCTATTGTCGCCGATGGCGATACCTTCAAACTCACCTTCGATGTGGAGATAATCCTTGCCGAGCGCATCGTCGGCGTCCCTACCGGCACCGACGTTCTGCTGATCCTCAGCGGCCGGGACGAAGATGGCCAGGTGCTGGTCCAGCAAGTAGCTTTCGCCGACGTGCGCGTCGACCTGGTCGCACGCGTCGTCCTGCCCGTTCAGACAGGCTCGATTCAGATTGTAGCGAATTTCCCCGGGTTTATTCCCATCGTCAGTGTGGACCGGTTCAGTGATGAGGCGGGTACTTTTTTCAGGCGGAGCGATCAACCCGATCTCCCCGAGGCAGGGGAGGCGATTGACTTCGATGAGGACTTCCTCCTCATCGGCTTCGGCCCCAACGGCGAGCGCGTCGACTTCTATCAGTTCGACGTCCGCTCGCAGGAACCGGCCGCGGTCTACGTTCTGGTGGATCTGCCAGGCGATGTGATCGCCGGCCAGCTACCCATTTTCGACGAGTTGCCCGGCGAACCGGGCTACAACGACCTGCGGAGAGTCATCGAGGTGAGGGTCACCGACCCGGGTTACCGCCCCAACAGTATCCAGTCCTTCGAGGACATCCAAGCCGCCACCTTGGTGACCACCCCCGCGGACGAGGTCTGGAACTGCGTCGTCGCCCCCGAAGGTTCGACCGCCACCAAGCGTTTCGCTCCAGCGGACCCGATTGCTCTTCAGAGCGCGTGGTACCGGGGTCAGATCGTCCGCTACCTGCTCTTCGAGAACCCGAATAGTACCGCCACGGTGAATTTCCCCGGTGATGTCACCAGCAACATCATGTATGCTTTCCTGGCCAACAACCTCGATGTGACCGGGGGGTTTGCCACCGAGCCCCAGAGTGGCGCCACGCACAACGTCGTCACCCGATTGCCCCAGCAGGATGGGTACTCACCCCTGTGGACGCTGCAGGCCATCAAGCTTCTCTCGCCTTCGGCCGGGTCACCAACGTGGCCAGCGCGGCTCAGGAATCTTCCAGCGATCTGAACAGGGTCGAGCTGCCCGTCATGCACTTGAACGCCCCCATTGTACGCGTGGGCGGCAGCTGAACGATTGGGAACAGGAAGGGCAATCGCCGGGGAGGCCGGCGCTTATCGGTGGTAGGTAATGACTCGATCGGTTGGGTCATGCGCCGACGGGCATTGGCGGCAGAAAACACTGGGCTGTCAGCGAAAATCGAGAGGGGAAGGAAGAGCAAGATGGGATTGCGGAATGCAGAGGAGTACAAGGCCGGCCTGCGCGACGGTCGCAAGGTCTACAGCCAGGGCGAGATCGTCGACGACGTCACTACCCATCCGGATCTGGGCATCGCCGTCGAGCACGCAGCCCTGGATTTTCGCCTCGCCGAAGAGGATGAGCACGCCGATCTCTTTACCTGGCGAGATGACAGCGGGGGAGTCTGCAGCCGTTACTTCAAGAAACCCGACAGCGCCCGGGATCTGCTCAATCGACGGGAGATGATCGAGCGCTCGACCCGGCTCGGGGGCGGAGTGGTGTTGCTCATCAAGGAGATCGGCACCGATGCCCTCTTCGCCCTCGACGTAGTGACCCACCAGGTGGACCAGGCTCAGGGTACCGATTACGGCGAGCGGTTGGCCGCCTTTCACGAGGATTGCCGGGAGAGGGACCTCACTCTGGCCGTCGCCCAGACCGACGTCAAGGGAGATCGCAGCCTGCCCCCGTCCCAGCAGGAACATCCCGATTACTACGTCCACATAGTCGAGGAGCGGGAGGACGGTATCGTCGTCCGCGGCGCCAAGGCGCACACTACCTGTGCGCCTTACGTCGACTACCTCATCGTCCTACCTACCCGGGCCATGGGAGAAGAGGACCGTGACTACGCCGTCTCCTTCGCCGTTCCCGTCAATGCCGAAGGCATCAAGCTTATCGCCAGTCCCTTCGGCGCGTCCGATGGCAGTCGCTTCCACCATCCGGTGAGTTCTCGCCACCGACTGGTCGACACTCTCACTATCTTCGACGATGTCTTCATACCGCGCGAACACGTCTTCTTGAAGGGCGAGTGGCGTTTCGCCGGCGCTCTGGCCAACACCTTCGTCGAGTTTCACCGTTTCACCGCCATCTCCTACAAGCCGCCCCTGTGCGACCTTTTCATCGGCGCGGCGGCGCTGTTGGCGGAGTACAACGGCATTGAGCGTGCCGGCCACGTCCGGGAAAAGCTGATGAAGCTCATCGCCTACACGGAGACGCTCAGGGGATTGAGCCGCGCCGCTGCCTACGATTGCCGGCTCACCGATCGCGGACTGGCCGTGCCCGACATCGTCTTGACCAACCTCGCCAAGTTCCACTTCGCCAGCGGCTATCACCAGGCCGTGTCCTGGGTGCAGGATATCGCCGGGGGCCTCGTCGTCACCGGGCCATCCGAAAAAGACTGGCAGAATCCGGAGACCAGGCCGTATATCGAGCGCTTTCTGGGGGGAAAGAAGGGGGTGTCCACCGAAAGCCGACTTCGGGCCTTCAACCTGGTGAGGGATCTGACCGCCTCCGACTTCGGGGGCTATCACGAGCTTCTGGCCCTGCACGCCGAGGGTTCGCTAGAGACGCAGAAGATCACGATTTTTCGCGACTACGATATCGGCCGCTGCAAGGAATTGGTGAAGGAGCTCCTGAGCTGATTCCGGGGCCCGGCTGAGGCTCCCGGCAGAGCGCGCATGACGTTTTGGCACCCGCCCCATGGATCAATCCCTGGTCACATCTATAGCTCTCATGACGTCCGGTTTGAGTTCGAAGGCCACCGAAAGCCTTTTTGCTCTGCTGCCCGAACGCCTGGCTGGCGCCGTGACCGGGTCTGCCACCCCGGGCGGTGGTGATGCCGCGGCGGGCGACACCGCGGCCGCGTTTGTCCAGAGTGACCTGGCGCCGTCCCTCCTCGCTCTTCTCCTCCTCAATGCAGAGCCTCGCGCCGCTGGCTCCGTGCTGGTGCAACTGCCGTCATCCTTTCAGGGAAGGGTGATAAACCGTATCGTCACCAGTACGGCGATGAGCGTCATCAGAGGGCCGCGGGAGGACGCCACCGTTGTGAAGTCTCTGAGGTCGCAGCTCGCGGGCAGCGAAGTCTGGGGGGCCGCGTCCGCTTGCCGAATACTGCGCGCTATCTCCACCACAGCCCAACTCAAAGGAGCAGTAGCCGCTGCGGCATCACACGACGAAAAGGCGGCAAAGATACTGCAGAGCCACCTTTTTTGCTTCGAGGATGTCCTGCGGCTCGAAGACAGGGAGCTGCAAACACTCCTGGCGCGCTCCGACAACGCCACCCTTGCCGAGGCTATGCGCCGAGCCTCTGATCCGGTCGTGGAGAGAATTCTCGAGAATATGTCCGAACGCCGCGCGGGGCTGGTGAGGGATGAGGGGGAGCTCTATGCGGGGGCAACTGCCGAGGAAGTGGAAGCGGCACAGGGCAGGATTATCAGCACGGCGCGATACCTGTCCGAGAGCGGGGCGATCTCGATGTACTTCGGCTCTCTCGAAAGTCAGCCGAAACTTCGCGCCGACGACGAGGTCGAGCTCGGCGCTGGCGGCAGCAGAGGAGACCGCCCGCCGCCAGCGACGGAAGATCGCGTGCGGCCGGCCCGCAAGCGCAAGGGAGCCGCCGCCCGCCGACCGCTCCTGCTGGCGACCCCGGGGTAAGCGCCGCCCTTCTGCTCGCGGTATTGGCGATCGTCCTGATGTCCAGCGGCGAGTCGCCGGTGCGAAGTGGCGGCGGATCTTCAACTGGGTCTGCCACGGGGTCAGAGGGCGCGGTGAGAGCTGGAAGAGATATAGAGCCTCGGGTTCGGCGACCCGCGCGATGATCAGAGCTCAGCCGGGCGACGCCGCAGCCGGGGCCCTCGAGCTCTCACCCGGTCAGTGGCTGAGGGTGCCGGAGGGCATCGAGGCGGTACTGGAACTGCCCGAGGCGGGTCGCGACAAGGCGGCGACCTTGACCGCGGACCCCGGCAGTGAGGTTCAGTTCTTTGCCGATGGTCCAGTAGTTGATGGCTCTCCTGATTCAGAACCGTCACCGGGGCCCAACGACGTCGCTGAAGACTCGGGCCAAAGCAGCGTCCTGCATCTGCGCCTCGGGCGCTTGCGGGTGACGGTCCTCAAGGGGGGTTCGCGGTAGAGACCCCCTTGCTTGGGGTTGTCGGTGATGCGGGTGCTGTATTCGTGATCCGGGTCGTTCTGAATGCGACCACCACTGTGGTGGTCGAGAGCGGCAGCGTAGAGGTGAGAGCGATGGCGGGCGGCCAGGCATTCAACCTGAGAGCGGGGCAGAGGGCCCGCCTCGACGGGCGTGGCCGATGGCAGGTCGATGAGCTCTGACAGATGCGCTCAGGGCATGGCAAGCTGATCTCGGCCCGCTCTTTTTTGCCCTAAGTCTTTGTATGTATTGAAAAAAGGGCTTGTTTCCGTTTCGTTATTGAGTATATTGTATTACAGTTGTGCTCTCCCCGAGCATTTCTCAAAACATTCAGTACCCTCCTCCCCAAAGAGCCCTGTTCGGGCATACAGCTTTCGTGTGCGTTTCCCCGTGCGCGATGGGACATCAGCCTTATCACAACAGCCTGTCCCCGCAGGCGTAGCTCCTTTTTTCCACCGTGTTCGATGGTCCCCCACATCGAACCGCCGTGTAGCTCCACGCGTGGTCCCCGGTAGGACCCGATTGGAGCCTGGGAGATCGCTTTCCCGGCTACCGGAAAAGCGGAAAATCGCCATTGAGCAAGAGGAGGCGCGTTATCTATGACCATGCTACAGACCGATACGCTCGTCGATCAGTATTTTCATGAGATCGAGGACTCCGTGGGACTTTCGGCCGCGGACGAAATTGAGGTCGCCGGGCGCATACGGGATGGCGACGAGGACGCCCTGTCCAGCCTCGTCAATGCCAACCTGCGTTTCGTGGTGAGCGTTGCCAAGGGCTACCAGAATCTAGGCTTGCCCCTGTCGGATCTCATCAACGAGGGAAATCTGGGGCTCATGGTGGCAGCACGTCGTTTTGATGGGTCCAAGGGCTTCAAGTTCATATCCTATGCCGTGTGGTGGATCCGCCAGTCTATCCTCCAGGCCCTGGCCGAGCAATCTCGCATCGTTCGCCTCCCGCTCAACAGAATTGGCGAGCTCACCAGGGTGAACAAGGTATTGACCAAGCTCGAGCAGAAATTGGGCCGCCCGCCCGAAGTCGATGAGATCGCCGAGGAGCTGGACGTAAAGCCGAAGGACATGGACCTCCTTCTCCGGCTCGCCCAACGCCCCGTCTCCCTGGAGACGCCCTGCGACGAGGGAGAGCCCGATCGATGTCTGGGCGACCTGCTGCCGGACGACAATCTGCGCGCCTGCGATGACGTTCTGTCCGAAGACGAGCTGAGGGGAGAGATCCAGACGGCGATGGGTGCCCTCACCGAGGGTGAGGGACGCGTGCTGCGGATGTATTACGGCCTCGATGGGCAGGCGCCGATGACCCTGGAGGAGATCGGCACGTACGTGGGCCGCACCCGGGAAAGAGTGCGGCAGATCAAGGAAAAGGCGCTGCAGAAGCTGCGTCACCCCAACCGCAGCGAAGTGCTGAAGGAGTATTACGGGCCCTGAGACTTTGAGGGCTTGAGTGCCGGGCGCTGGGGCTGGTGTTCATTGACAGTCTCGGCACGCGATCTTATTTTGAGATGTCTGCCCTGAACGTGTTCCGGTGTAGCTCAGTTGGCAGAGCGGGTGGCTGTTAACCACCATGTCGTAGGTTCGAGTCCTACCGCCGGAGCCAATTTCATCGAATCGCAACCCTCTGCGTCGCAGGGGGTTGCGATTTCTTGTTCTGGGCCGACCGCGAGCTTGGGCACGTATACGGCGCGTTTTTTCTCTGGAGCCAGCACCTGGCCAATCCTTTCTTTGGGGGACACGTCGCCGTACTCGAATACCAGATTTACGTAGGCCGTGTGTCGCGCGAGAGTCCTCTGTTCCTGCCATGCCATGGACACCGAGAGTGGCCATCAGATCAGCTCCTTCTCTAGAGCTCTTGCCTCATCGGCCAAGCGGAGGAAGAAACTCGCCATCAGCGAGCGGTGCTCCAACGCCTCGGTCGCTGATATTCCGTAGTTATTTCGCGCCCATCGCTCCGGGTCTGCTCCAATGATCCTGCGCACTGCGGTCGTGTACGCCAGCCCGAACACGGAACCAGCAGCGGCACAATAGACGTAGCGGACGACGCGCGGATCGCCTGTCCAGCCTGCGTTCCGCAGGCCCTCGAGGTAGTTCTCGAAGATTGTCTCGGCCAGCTGTGGCGCCTGATCCATTCGCCCCTGGAAGAACCAATGGAGGCTGCTTCCCAGCGTTCGGGCAATCTCCTCACCCAGTGGACCGACCCCAGCGTCCTCCCAGTCGATGGCGACTGTTTCGTCATCGAGGGCATAGAGGTTGCGCCCTGTGGCGTCGCCGTGGGTGAATGTAAGCGGAGCAAGGTGGTGGGCGTACTTAACGAAGTCCAGGCGCCTTTCCCATAGGGCCAGGATCCGATCGGTGATGTCGGGAGGATAGATCTCCTTCACCTGGGGAAGGTCTCGGTGTTTCTTCAGTGATTCGATGTCGCTCCTCTCCATGTCCTCTTGCCATTTATCGCGCGCCAGCCAGGAGAAATCGGGAAGAGCCTTGCTCACGGCGTAGTAGCCGCCAAACTGACCCAGGTGGTAGGCAGCCAGGCCGTAACGCTCGATCGGCCAGCATTGCGCCCAACTCCGTCCAACGTCCTCCAGCCAGAGTGCAGTCTCAGTTTCTGACAGGTCCACCGAGTCGATGCAGCGCGGTGCCCGGAGACCACCGGGAAGGTTGTCGACGAGTCCGTTCCGGTAGACGAGTATTTCGCGCTGCCAGTTGCCGTCGTCGGCCGCGGTCTTGCCCACTTGCTTGACGACAAGCGACCATGCGAGGGTTGTCTCTCGCTCTTTCGCCAGTCCCTCAAGGCGATGGACCGTGGCTTTGCTGATGCCGCTGTCCACAGGGGTACTGGTCCACTCAGTCACCAGGACAGACTCGCTGCCGCGCAGGGTGCGCAGCAGGCGTGTCAGGTCGCTATGATCGATAGTGCCTATGTAATCGGTCCGCGGCAATGAATATCCAGTCCGTGCCGATCCGCATGGAGCTCCCTTTGAGCGCCAAGGGGAGCTGGCAGGGGCAATCCTCCTACCTTTACTCGGACCCGGATGCAGTGGCCTCTCAGTCGCCGCACTGTCCTCAGTGAGAATCGGACTGCCGGGGTAGCGCTGGCGGTGTCGCTGATGCTTGCCCTCGCCGTATTGACGATGGGGTGGGCTCGATCTGGCTCTTGCCTGAGATTGAGTGTTTCGGTGGTTGATTCAGCCGCTCGAGCCCGTCGCGGTCGGTGGCTTCAACCCGAGTGGCGGCATGCAGGGAGAAGCCGGGAGAGGCCGGGAGAGGCC